>ORJL010047473.1_pt1 | contig 26027 bp, 17 predicted proteins | sample 1779941 | NCBI WGS metagenome assembly ORJL01 (sample SAMEA104232317, study PRJEB22302) | groundwater metagenome | biome: forest; feature: aquifer; material: groundwater | place: USA | collected 2011-08-07 | depth 5.8 m
CAAGCGCGTTAAGTGCTTCCGTTCTGGCTCTCCATCTTATCCTCTTAATTAATAGAAACGTAGTTTTCGTACTTTGATACCATATAGGGAGCTATGACGGTTCGTGTTCCGACTTTTTACACAGTCTCCATTCCCTTGGAAAGCGGAGACTCAGCCATAGACTGATGCGCCTGTGGAGCAGAAGGATGAATATGACTTGTAAACTCGTTATTTTGACTAACACATTATAAGTAAAACGACTTTTGAGACACCTTTAAAAAGGATAAAAGCAAAAATACAATAATCCCCTGAGCGATCCAGCATAGCGGATCGTTGTTCACAGCAGTGCGTTTTTCTTTTTCACTATCCAGCCATTCGTGTCCCACCGAGTTGATATCAACATCAGCCCCCAATAGAACTGAACTCTATATACCTATTTCCGTCAGTTTCAACTGGCGGGAACGTTTCCCAAAAATCATCATTCCAATCAACAAATATAGTTTTATTGTAGGGGCGGCCTATAACCTATAACCCTTAACAAATAACAAATTGTAAAACCACCCCTTTTTCAGTATCTTTGTGAGCAGTTTACCGTAATTACAGTCATCATAGTAAATCAATAACAGACTTACGCTCGCACACATGAAACTTGCTCTTATCAATATCGATCAACTTGTCACAGTCGCCTCAAACGGGAACCGTGTAAAAACCGGCGCCGATATGCGCAACCTCGGAATCATCGAAAATGCGGCGGTTTTGGTCGAAGAAAGCGATATTATCTGGGTCGGCAGGATGGAAGAACTCCCCACTAGCGGACTCAATGATGCCGATGTTGTTGATTGCAAAGATACCATCGTCCTCCCCGGCTTTGTCGATTCGCACACACACCTTGTTTTTGCAGGAAGCCGTGAAGACGAATTCGCCATGCGAAGTGCGGGCGCAACCTATCAGGAAATTGCTGAACGAGGCGGCGGAATTTTAAGCACCGTCCGAAACCTCCGTCAGGCAAATAAAAAAGATTTGAAAAAATATGCCCGCCGCTGGATGAACGGTATGATGAAACACGGAACAACCATGGTCGAAATCAAAACCGGTTACGGACTCGATATGGATAACGAAATCAAAATGTTCGAAGTCATAAACGATCTCGAAAAAGAAGATATGATGACTGTCGTCTCAACGTTTTTGGGAGCACACGCGATCCCGCCGGAGTACAAAGAAAATAAAAACGCATACATCCGGCTCATCATCGATAAGATGATGCCCTATATTGCCCAACGCAACCTTGCAGAATTTTTCGATGTCTTCTGTGAGCGCGGTTATTTCGATCTCACCGAAACAGAAGAACTCTTAACATTCGCAAAACAATCAGGCTTCAAACTAAAACTTCACGCCGAAGAATTAACACCACTCGGCGGTGCGGAACTTGCCGCTCGGATGAACGCAGTCTCGGTCGATCACCTCGAACATATTTCAACAAGCGGCATCCTTGCCCTTGCAGATTCTCAAACAGTGGCAACAGTATTACCGGGTGTTTCATTTTTCCTGAATCACAAATACGCTCCTGCCCGTGCATTAATCGATGCCGGAGTTCCCGTAGCAATCGCAACCGATTTCAATCCCGGCTCATGTATGTCGTACAGTATGCCCTTAATGATGACCATCGCCTGTACACACGCACACATGACTCCCGAAGAAGCAATCGTAGCAAGCACGCTCAACGCCGCCGCCGCACTCAACCGCTCACACGAATACGGCAGTATCGAAGTTGGCAAGAAGGCGGATATGACTATATTCAATATCCCGAACTACAAGTTCCTCGCCTACCACTTCGGCGAAAACCACGTAGATAGAGTCATCAAACACGGCGTCTTATTAGAAGTATAAATAAAAATTCCCCTCTCCAGCGGGGTTAGTGATATAGTGTAGCCGCACCCTTTATGGGTGCGTTTCCAGATCAAAAACACGAAATCCCCTCTAGCACCAAGTATCTGCCATTGGCAAGACGGATAGCCCGTCAGCCTTTGAATGGGGAGATGTAATCAACAAACATTTTTAGCATGTCATTCCCGAACAGCCTGCCCCGACTTGGCGGGGGCTCTTATCGGGAATCTTTGAATCCAAAATCCAAATTCTAAAATCTAAAATAACAATGAACCGTCTCGTAGAATGCGTCCCCAACTTCAGTGAAGGACGCGACCAAACAATCATCGATGCAATCGCAGAAAGCATCAAACAAGTAAACAACGTAAAACTCCTCTCCGTCGAACCCGACAAAGACTACAACCGTTGTGTTGTCACATTCGTAGGCGAGCCCGAAGCCGTTCGCGACGCCGCATTTGCATCAACAAAAAAAGCCGCCGAACTCATCGATATGCAAAACCACAAAGGCGAGCATCCCCGCATGGGCGCAACCGATGTCGTCCCCTTCGTTCCCATCACAGGCGTCACCATGGCAGATTGCGTAAAACTTGCCGAACAATACGGCGAGTGCGTAGCCGCCGAGCTTGGCATCCCCATCTATCTCTATGAAGAAGCCGCACGCCGCCCCGAACGGAACAACCTCGCAACAATCCGCAAAGGCGAATACGAAGGATTGCCCGACAAACTCCATGATCCCATCTGGAAACCAGATTTCGGAGAAGCGAAGTTCAATGCAAAATCCGGTGCAACAGTTACCGGCGCACGCTTCTTCCTCGTTGCCTACAACGTCAACCTTGCAACCAACAACAAAGATATAGCCCACGAGATCGCGCTCCGCATCCGCGAAAGCGGACGAACAGTAAAAAATCCCGATGGAACAAAAACCACAACTCCCGGCTCCCTCAAATTTGTAAAAGCAATGGGAGTCCTGCTCGAACGTTTGAATATTGCACAAGTATCAATCAACCTCACAAACTACACCGTCACTCCGCCCCACATCGCGTTTGAAACAATAAAAAAAGAAGCCGCAACGCTCGGAGTCGAAGTTACGGGTAGCGAAATAGTCGGCTTGATACCCAAAGAAGCCCTGCTCATGGCAGGAACATATTATACACCTCAAACCAACGGAATCACCGAACAGCAAATCATCAACAACGCAATTGCCGCTCTCGGACTCAGTCAGATTGAGGAATTTAATCCACAGAACAAAATTATCGAATACATGATCTGAGATGAATATGCTTACAGACCAAACTCTTACAACCTTTTTAGATGAACTTGCCTCCAACTCACCCGCTCCCGGCGGAGGAAGCGTAGCCGCACTCTCCGGTGCGCTTGGCGCCGCTCTCACATCAATGGTATGCAACCTCACCATTGGCAAAAAGAAATACGCCGAAGTCGAAAAAGAAATGAACGCCGTGCTCGAAAAAGCCGAAGACCTGCGCGGTCAGTTCACTACACTAATCGATAACGATACCGAGGCATTCAACAAAGTGATGGAAGCCTACGGCTTACCAAAAGATACCGAACAGCAAAAAGCACTTCGCGCTGTCGCCATTCAAGGGACAATGAAAGAAGCCGCGCTCGTACCGCTCGAAGTGATGAAACACGTCATTGATGCCCTCGCGCTTGCCGGAATAGTCGCCGAAAAAGGAAACGCAAGCTCCCTCAGCGATGCCGGAGTCAGTGCGCTCATGCTCAACGCCGCGTGCGAAGCCGCCGCCCTCAACGTCCGAATCAACCTCGCCTCCATTACCGACAAAAACTTCGTCGGCTGGAAAGAAGAAGAAGTCACCTCCATCCTAAAAACAAGCAAAGCAAAATCAGAAGAGATTTTGAATAACGTGAAGAAGAAGATTAGCGGGATGTAGAGAGAGAAGAACATCTTTTCTTACCACCCAATATGTAATAAGGAATTGGCAATAATGAATTATAATCTAAATAATAAGCCAATAAGTTGAGTCCGTAATTATGATAAAAGAGTATCTATTAAAAAAGGGCATCGATGTTGCATTTAAGATGGTAACATCTGCCCTAAAAGAATCTAAAGCAAAATTACAATCTTCTACCGACGATCTTGAAAACTCAGTTAATCATCATTTGAGAGAAGTAAAGAACTGGTCTTTTGAAATTTCATTTGTCGATCTTAGGGATCCAAAAGAAACAGCTAAAAACTACATTCACCTCGATGTGCTTTTGGTTCCTAAAAAATCTCATTGGGATGTTAAAGAACGAATAAAGACTCTTCCCATAGAAACTATATTCGCAAAAGAAAAGATACGGCATTTTATAATATTAGGACAACCTGGAGCTGGTAAAACAACATCCATGAAATATTTAATCCAGGGATTACTTTATAATGAAAATTTCTTAAAAGATAGATTCACTTTCCCAATTCTCATTAGACTACGCGATCTAAACCTTTATCGTCACCGTAATAATGATCAAATGTTATCTAATGAAGAATTATTATTTGGACGATTATATGAAATTCTTGGTATTAGGATCATTTTTCCAGAAGAACTTACTTCTGAAGAGAGTGCAAGTCAACGAAAGATAATAAGGCAACGTGTTATCATTGATATGATTAACAGTCTACGTGTCGTTATTATTTTGGATGGTTTTGATGAAATTGCGTACAAGACACATAAAGAAATAGTTCTAAAGGAATTAAGCATCCTAACAAGTCAATTAGAAGAATCCAGTATTATCCTAACATCTCGAACTGGTGAGTTTAATTATAACATAGAAAACACTCAAACTTTTGAGATTAATCCATTAACTGAAAATCAAATTACGCGCTTTGCCTGCACTTGGCTGGGTGAGGATATTGGATTAAAACTTATCTCTGAGTTGCGACATACGCCTTTTTTCGATACAACTATAAGACCATTAACGATAGCTCATCTTTGTGCAATCTATGAACGAATTGGAAAGATACCTGAAAAGCCAAAAACTGTTTATCGTAAAATAGTCAACCTGCTTATTCAAGAATGGGATGAACAACGATCAATCAAAAGAGCCTCCACTTATGCTCATTTTGAAACAGATAGAAAGTTTGAATTTTTAACCAACTTGGCATTCCTTCTCACAACATCTGTGCGAAAATCAATTTTTTCTAAAGATGATTTAATAACTGTATATAAAAAGATGAACCAAAACTACGGGCTTCCAGCAGGGGAGGCATTAAAGGTTGCAAATGAGCTTGAAACACATAATGGACTTTTTGTACAAGCCGGCTATGATCTATTTGAATTTTCACACAAATCGTTTCAAGAATATCTAACTGCTGAGTATATTGTTAGATTACCTTCTATTCCCAAAAACTTACAATTACTTTCTAAGATTCCGAACGAACTTTCGATAGCAGTTTCTATTTCCTCTAGCCCTAGCGAATATTTCTCCGAACTTGTTTTTGATCGGCTAATGCCACACAGTAAAAACTTTGATTTCAATTTTACAAGGGCATTTGTTAATCGCCTACTTATTGAGAAACCAGATTTTAATAAGTCCCCCATTGTTGGATTCGCCCTTCTAACTCTTTACTCAATATACCTTGATGCTGTTTTACAAAACCCACAACTTTATTTAATCGTTATTGATGTCCTTGCACCGGAATTCGATGCTCTATCTAAACTAATACGACATAGATTAAACAAAAACATTCTCTTGGAACTCTATTCTGAAATCGAAAGAACTGAAGCGCATGATGGTGAAAAAATAATTTATCTTAAACGTAATAAACTTGATAAGTTTAACCTACAATACAACCTAATGAAAATACTTCCCGAACGCTTGCTCTTAAGACCTGCGTTAATCGATGAATCGAATTCTACTATTCCGAAATTAACCACAGAGAATATACCTAACTTAGGTTTCAACCAAACGCCTAAATCGCAATAAGAAATAATCTTCTTGTTCCTACGCTCCTGCGTGGGAATATCTCACAGGACGCTCCCGCGTCCATAATCGGAAGCTATCATGCCCTCCCCAACCCAAATAACAATCTCCAATAATTTATACAACTCTAACTCCCCTTCTCTTTGTAAGTGGAACATCCCGTAAGGCGGGGAGAAGGGGCCGGGGGATGAGTTCGGTAGCCACAAAAAATGCTATCTCATTATTCTCCTTCCCAACGCGGTACAATTTCCTCACCATTTCATCCATTCAATATTATTTTTTTAGAATTTGTTTCTTCGTTTTTAGGATTTATTCTCAGCTGTCGTGGAAGGTGCAAAGCAACCACCAAACCTCCCCCCACAAAAAAAGCCCCGAATACCTACTCGGTACCGGGGCTTACGTAAAACAGTTATTACGCTTACCTTTTAATTCACAAACTTCCACCAATAATAGAATTCGTTCTCCAATTGCGCCTTGGTAGGCATCGGGTAGAACAATAATTCATTGGCGCAAGCAAACCAAAATCCGTGGCGCACAAGTTCGTACGATGTTTCGCGCAGAATCGAATTCAAACTGATGGTCTTCGTCTTCTTTTCGGGGTGCATCTGAATTTCCTCAAGGAAATCGAAAAGACGGTGAGGATTTGTTTCGGGGAATGGCGAGAAAACAATTTCGCCTCTCTTATTCTTCTCCATAAACTCGCTCACATTGAAATCGAATTGCGTGAAGAAAATCTTCGGTGCGCCCTTCGATTTTGTTTCGCTTGTAATATACTTACCGAATGAACGCTGATCGAGCGTAGAAGCGACAAGATTGGAAAGAGGTGTAATTTCCTGATACATACGAACCAAACCGGGTTCGTTGATTGCGGTATACGGTTTTGCTTGTAATTCCAATGCAATGCCGTTTGCCGTAACGAGGTATAAATTTTTCAACGCCTTCAAATCAATATGCTCTAACACCGCATACGAAGAGATGTATTTTGTTTTCTTTGGTCCGCCATCGGGATGGGCAACCGTTAATTTCAAATAGTTTTCAATATCGATGTGCGACGTTCGATAATTGATGTCCACTTCCGCAAAAATGACTTTTCCGTGAAAATGCTTTGCACTGCCCGTCGTGTAATGTGCCGCAAATTCTGTCGGATTGAGCTGTGATGCAACCAGCGCATTCGTCGGGTAGACTATCATATATAAATGTTTTTCTAATTCAGCCATTGAGTATCCTATGTTATTGTTTCCTGATTGTTTGAATATTCTTGCTAAATATAGCTCAAAATACGGTGAAAAACCAAAATCGATAAAACGGGAAAAATAGGCTGAATTATTGGCTTTCTCCCGAATTATTAGTACAATTTATGTATTCCCTTATCGTTTTCGTACCCGGTTAAAACACTATCAACATGTACTTGTTCCGGCAAATCCCGGATGGAACGGCACAACAGTCGTGAACGGGATATTTCACCTTTTTTTACAGGTCAGCCGGTCTTCACATACGAAAACGTTTTTTGATTCTTTTTTTTACACATTTGAGTTCTCATGAAATTTTATCTGTTTCTTATTGCCTATCTCTTCATTGCTTCTACCCCTGAACACGCTCGCACACAGACATTATCAGCAACAACACCCCTTCACCAACTATCTTCAACGTCAACTGAGCTTAGTGTATCCACAAGCGCCTTAAATTTCGATACATCCCTCACTTCACATAAGGATAGCCTCTCGTTGTGGATCCGCAATAGAAGTACAGATACAATTTCCATCACCGATATATCTACTTTTGATAGTGTGTTTTCTGTACGTGATACACAGTTTACCATCCCTCCTTCTGATAGCGTACGGGCGTGGGTTTATTTTTCATCGGTGCATAATCTCACCTATTCCGATGTTGGAGTAATCGAGAATACAAGCAAGAGCGGCGCGGTAGCATTTACGATACGAGGAGTTAAAAAATATCCCGATACATATTATAATTCAACACAGGGACTTTCAGGCGAAGCATTGAAAACTGCAATTCATGATCTTACCATCAATCAAACAAATCGCCATTACGATGGCATCCGCGATTTAATGTTTCTCAGTGTCGATACAGTGGCAGGACAACTTGAGTGTGTGTACACCGGAAGAAAAATTGCTGTAACCACAAGAAGCGATATGCAAACAAACGGCAATTTTAATACGGAACACACATGGCCCCAATCGAAGTTTAATGAACAAGAGCCGGAGAAGGCAGATATCAATCACCTTTTCCCGACAGATGAAACAGCGAACGGCCGCCGTTCAAGTTATCCGTTTGATGTTGTTGTTAGCACACCCACATGGGAAGTAGGCGGCTCCAAACTTGGCAAGAACAGTAATAACGCAACTGTGTTCGAGCCACGCGATGTTCATAAGGGAGACCTCTCTCGTGCCATGTTTTATTTTATTCTCCGTTATCAAAACTGGGAAACATTCTGGACTGATGCAGGGGTGAATCAGGAAGCGGCATTCAGGAAATGGAATAAACAGGACCCCGTTTCATCGAAAGAAATTACGCGCAACAATAGAGTAGCTCAGGCATCGGTTCAGGGAAAGCGCAATCCCTTTATCGATCACCCGGAATTTGTTGACCGCATTTCTAAATTTGACGGAACTGCCGTCATAAGTACAACGCCCAAAATTGTTGTCCGTCCTCTACGATCCGATTCATTGATTACGGAAGCGGGCGATACAGCACGCTACCAAATGGTAATTGTAAATGCTGGAAGTGCAACATTAACGCTATCATCAATCACTTCGTCGAGTTCTGTTTTTACATTAACTGCCCAATCCATGAGCATAGCGGCACATAGTTATAGCTACGCCGAGCTTCGATTTATTCCGGTTGCGAATGATTCTGTGTATTCGGGAACCATTACTATCAATAGTAATGACGGAACAACGGGAGCAATTCATATTAACGTAACGGGAAATTCAGGAAATGTTACTGCCGTAGTAGAAGAACCATCGTTAACTCCGCGGCAATTCACCTTAGAGCAAAATTTCCCTAATCCCTTCAATCCGGGGACTATGTTCAGATATTCACTTCCAACACAGGAACATGTTACCTTCACTATTTTTAATGTTCTCGGGCAAACCGTTGAAACGGTAGTGGATGAAGTACAGCAAGCCGGGGTCAAGTCCGTTCAGTGGAATGCATCTTCGTTACCGGGTGGGATATATTTTTATAGGCTTTCGGCCGGGACGTACTCCGAGACGAAAAAACTATTATTGATCAAGTAGACACCTCAGTGTCTATCTGATGGAAGAATTTTCCGATATACATGATTTGGTCATAGCGGAAAATTCTTCTATACTTATCCTATTAGTATCCGGGGCTATCTCAAAAGTTGCATTGTCCTGTAGTAGCTGGTCACCGGACCGGCAACATAAAACAAAATACTGTGCCGATTCAGCAATCGGCTACTACAACTAATTTTTTGAGACAGCCTCTTTGGTTATCCAATCATTTTATCAAAGCATAACAAATGCCGACATCAGAAATCTTTACGTTAAAATTAGATCTCATTCAAACGCTTGCCCTTGCTTGTGTTGTGTATTTTCTCGGTATGGTTCTCAGAAGGAATATCTCAATCCTTGAGCGACTCAATATTCCATCGGCGGTTGTCGGCGGGTTACTCTTTGCCGCGCTTAACCTTTTCCTTCATGATAGGTTCCTCAATCTTAAATTTGAAACAGCAACACAGCCGCTGTTCATGGTTCTTTTCTTTACAACCATTGGAATGAGTGCAAGCCTTCCCCTATTGAAAAAAGGAGGCGTTCAGGTTCTCATTTTTCTTCTTATCTCTACGGCATTTTGTTTTGTTCAGAATTTTGTCGGGATGGGGATTTCATCCTTGTTCGGAGTGCATCCTTTGCTTGGTGTGATGGCAGGCTCGGTAACACTTGTTGGCGGTCCGGCCACAGGCCTTGCATTTGCTCCCCTGTTTGAAACAGCAGGTTTAACCGGAGCAGGCACTCTTGCAATTACAGCGGCAACATTCGGTATCGTATGTGGTGGAATTCTCGGAGGACCGGTCGGGACATCACTCATTAAAAAGTATAAACTTCATGCAAGTAAATCGGTCTCGAACGCTGAATTACAGCATGAACTTGCCAACGAGTCGCCTACTATTTCAATCGAAGTTGAGCGGGAAGATTCAAATCTCGTGATGACAATTATTATCGCGGCAACAGCGATGGGTTTGGGAAGCGTAGTAAGTTATTATTTCCAGTCTCTCGGCTGGACTTTGCCTGCTTATATTGGAGCTATGCTTGTTGCATCGCTATTCAGAAATGTTGATGACGGAACGAAATGGTTGAAGATTGATCAGCAAGCGATGGAACTTATCGGGACAATTGCACTTAATATCTTTTTAGTTGTAGCGTTAATGGATTTGAAATTGTGGGAACTGCTTCACCTCGCGGGACCATTGACAGCAATATTACTCGCTCAGGTGATTGTTGTAGTCCTCTTTGCTCATACCATCTCGTTTTGGGTAATGGGAAAAGATTATGAATCGGCAGTAATGGCAAGCGGATTTATCGGGTTTGTTCTTGGAACAACAGCTAATGCTGTTGCAAACATGAAAACATTGGTTGGGAAATACGGAGCCGCGCCGCGAGCCTTTCTTATCGTTCCCATGGTCGGCGCATTTTTTATTGATTTTGCCAATGCCTTAATAATTACCGGTTTTGTGAACTGGTTGAAGTAAAGGTGATTATGACTGCTAAAAAAACAAAACCTGTTTCAAACTCATTCTTAAAAGAGCGCATCACCTCGTTTCACATCGCTTCCTTTATCGGGATGACATGCCTCTTTTTATTGTTACGATGGAATACGTTTTCCATACCATTTGAACGGGATGAAGGAGAATATGCATACGCGGCAAGATTGTTAAGCAATAATGAAATGCCGTATGAACATTCATTTCTCCAGAAGCCTCCTATGATTGTTTATACATACATGGTGGGGCAATTTATCTCCGAACATTCAATTGTTCTTCCACGAATTCTTGCATCACTTTCGGTCTATTTTACCATAGTATTAACCGGACTTATTGTAGCCCGTGAACGTAATCATTTTATCGGACTTGCCGTAATGTGGATTATGGTTCCCATGATATCCCTACCGGCAGTCTTTCCCTTTGCCGCCAATACCGAAGTCTTTATGATTCTACCAATGATGGTTACGTTTTTTCTTTTTATGTGGAAGAAAGGAGACGCTTCGCTACTCCATTGGTTTATAGCAGGCTGTTCAGGAGCAATTGCTTGTTTGTACAAACCGATTGCCGCTCCCGTTTTAGTATTCATTGTATTGTTGTGGCAGTACGAACTGTGGAAATCGACAAAAAGCATTTCTGCACTTATAAAGCATACAATAGTAATTGTTGCCGGAGTTGCAGGAACAGCACTGTTATTTCTTTTACCGTTTATTATTCATGACGGAGCTAAAACACTTCGGGAATGTGTGATTGATTATAATATCGTCTATACAAGCTCCGATCAAAACGGCTATTCATCGTTTTTCTATTATATGTCAGTGCTATGGCGTACATGGTGGATAGTATTCTTGTTACCCTTCTGGCTGATTATTAAACGACCTGCTCTTTGGTGGGGTTATTTTGGCGCAATTATTATTTCTCTTATCACTATTTCCCGTACGGCAATCGGACACTATTATATTCTGGCAATTCCATTTCTTGCCATAGCATCAATCATCGCGCTTGATTCACTTTTTACCTCGATAAGCATATTTTCAAACAAAGGTTCGGTGGGTGCAAAAGTAGTTGTAGTCGGTGTTATCATTCTGATACTATCGTCATCAAACTTTAGGCTCCTTTCACTTTCTTCTGAAGAATTATGTATTGAAGCGTATGGCAACCAGAATCCTTTTATTGAGGCGCAACTGATGGCAACCAAACTTTCGGAAAACTCAAAACAAAGCGATAATATATTTATTGCGGGTTCAGAACCGGAAATCCTGTATTATGCAGACCGGAAAAGCCTTTCCCGTTTTGTTATCATGTATCCCTTGATGATTCCGACTCCTGCCGCTTTAACATATCAACAAGAGGTTATTCAGTCGTTGCAACAAAATCCACCGGATGACATAATTTATGCCACCCCTCAAGCAAGTTGGTTGACGACCGAACGTTCACCAAAACTCTTCATGCCTTTTCTGGAGAAATTGTTGAGTTCACAATACAAGGCGATAGGCGGTACTTTATTGAATTCGAGAGTTTGGGTAGATAATCCATCTGCGAAGGATGCAAAGAATTTCAGTCTTATTCTTTTTAAGAGATTACAGTAAGAGCCCAAGCACAACGAGGGTGGAACCAAGTTGCTACGGTTCACATTATTCCCGCCAAAGGCGGGCGAGAGTTTAATACTCCACCCCTCGGGGCGATTAAGCTCTGGTTCTTGATACCCCGTTGCTTGCGACGGGGGTAGTTCATTTATTCACATTCCCGATTGTTTCTAATGCTTTTCGGGCGGGAAGAAATCCCGGAGCAATGCGTAATGCTTCCCGATAGTGATATGTTGCTTCGTCAAATTTTTTCATACCGGCAAGAAGGTTACCATAATTGAATTGGGCATCAACATGGTTAGCATTTAACCGCAATGCTGTTTCAAATTGTTCTATCGCTTCTGTGGTTTTCCCTTGTAGAGCATAAAGGCGACCAAGATTTGCATGAGGATCGGCATAGTAAGGGTCAATCTCTACGGCGCGTTGCCATTGGGTAGCCGCCTCATCTAATTTTCCTAACTGTGCCAGAGTTACCCCATAATTGTTATAGGCAGATGCATGTGAAGGCATCCGTCGAAAACTTTCCTGAAAATATTCTATCGCCTCATCGAACTTCCCTTGCCGTGATAGAGCAGCTGCGAGATTGTTATACGTTGGCGCAAACGATGCTTTGATGCGGATTGCTTCCCGGAAATGCTGAACAGCAGCGTCTGTTTTTCCCGAATCTGCCAAATCTAATCCGAGACAATAATGAGCAAAATAATTGTCTTTCGTTACGGAAAGGGCATGCTCAAACAACGTCGTATTGTTTTTCCAATGCGAGACCTGAACATACGTCCCATACATCATTGCAGGTATGAGAAGGGCGAACAGCCATGTGACCAGAGAGCGTTGCATCCGAACCTGATTCATGAATGATGGTACACCCCATGCTACCATTATGGCAAGTCCGATAATTGGCACATACATATACCTATCAGCCATTGCCTGCATACCTACCTGAACTATACCAATCATCGGCACTAATGTCCCCAGAAACCAGCACCATCCCGTAACAAGAAATGGTCGTTGAGTTTTCTGTTTCCACACAACAAACGTTATCACGAGCAGGACAAGAATAGAGACAATAAGTAAACCAAGAGAGTAGTTCTGTTCTGGATGAGGGTAGAATACCGTGAGATCAACGGGGACGAACGCCTTTCCAATGTATTGTGCATAAGAAATAATTGCATTGGCAATCCTATCCTGAACCGGTAGTGCCTCTCCCAGTCTCATCGCCTCACCCTGCCGTTGGGCGATGAATGTAATAACACTGGATGCAAGTGCAAGCAACAGAAGCGGAATTTTTTCCAATGCGAGTTTTTTTAGCGATGCAGTTGGTTTATGTTTATCGTTTGTCGCCGGCATACCGTTTAGTGATATACGATTGAGGGGCCAATAATCAAGAAGTAGAAGGACAAATGGGAGAGTCACTAATAAAGGTTTCGACAGTAAACCTAAGGCAAACACAACGAGCATCAGGTAATAATATTTCTTCTCTGAGGATTGATGATATAGTATATATGTTCCTATGGTGAGCATCCAAAACAGCCCGGCGAGAACATCTTTTCGTTCGGAAACCCACGCGACAGATTCGACATGGATGGGATGAATGGCGAAGACACAAGCAACAAAAGCGCTCTGCCACCGAGCCTGTGTGATTCGGTCAAGAATAAGAAAAAGGAGAATACTTGTCAGAAGGTGGAGAAAAAGATTCATTCCATGATAATAGGCAGAATTTTGACCGAAAAGTGTATTATCAAGAGCAAGTGAGAGCCATGTCAGGGGATGCCAGTTCGCATGTTCAAATGAGGTAAAAGCCCAAACTATTGTCTGTCCCGAAAGACCCTCTTTCACATGGCCATTTTGTGTTACATAGGCGTTGTCATCACAGTTCGTAAAATCGGAATTCAGCACACCTGAGAAAGCAATGATTGTAGAAATCACCAACAAAAGGATGACCGGATAGTTTGGTTTTCTCGTGTTCTTATTTTTTTTCATTGAAAATACATTCTGTAATATTGTACTGTTCCTGTTAACTCGTGCAGGAATATACAAAAATCGATCGATTGAACGTAAAAAAAGGTTTTTTGCTCAAATTACATTTAAACAACATATTTTCCACTTGTGTAGCCTTAGATATGCTTTGTTCGCGTGCTTAACGGACAATATCTGACAGCACTGCACATGAGCCCTTTCCCCCCCTTAAACGAAAATAGGCTTGAGAAGGAACTCAAGCCTAAATAATGCGCTCCAAAGGTAGGACTCGAACCTACAACCCTCCGGTTAACAGCCGGATGCTCTACCATTGAGCTACTTTGGAATATGGTCAAAACAGTCTTTCTTCATAAGAAAAAAGAACCCGATGACTTATCATCAGGCGGGAATAATATAAGAAAATTTTTTACTTTTTCAAATTTTGGTGACTTTGATTAATCAATCGCGATTCTCTATATTAAATTAGCAGTTGTATCCTTAATGCCCTTATTTGAGAGAATGGCGTTACTATATATACAACAACAAGTTTTCATGTTTAACGAATTACGAGTGTATTGGTATGGAAGGAAATTTTTCAAACAGAGTTCAGGATGTAATCAGGCTAAGCCGCGAAGAGGCGCTTCGCCTTGGGCATGATTATATCGGAACCGAACATTTATTGCTTGGTATTATCAGAGAAGGTGAAGGAATCGCCGTTAAAATTCTGAGGAATTTGGGCGTTGACCTTTATAAACTGAAGAAAGCTATCGAAGATACTGTACGGACATCCGGCGGGACGCTGACGATAGGCAATATCCCCCTTACAAAACAGGCTGAGAAGGTATTAAAGATTACCTACCTTGAAGCTAAATTGTACAAATCGGATGTGATCGGCACAGAGCATCTTCTCCTCTCGCTCTTACGCGATGATGATAATATAGCCGCTCAAATTTTGCATCAGTACAATGTTCATTATGATGTCGTCCGGAATGAACTGGATAATATCATCAGCGGAAAGCCATCGACTCCCCCGCCGCAAGCACAGGCAGAACGCCGCTCAGAAAAATCGAAAACTCCTGTGTTGGATAACTTCGGGCGCGACCTGACGAAACTTGCCATGGAAGATAAACTCGATCCCGTGATAGGACGAGAAAAAGAAATTGAACGTGTTGCTCAGGTATTGAGCAGACGTAAAAAGAATAACCCCGTTCTCATCGGTGAGCCGGGAGTTGGAAAAACAGCTATCGCCGAAGGGCTTGCGCTTCGCATCGTTCAGAAAAAAGTTTCCCGCGTCTTGCATGATAAGCGCGTGGTCACGCTTGATCTTGCGGCGTTAGTTGCAGGAACAAAATATCGCGGTCAGTTTGAAGAGCGCATGAAAGCCGTGATGAACGAACTTGAAAAAGCGAAAGATGTCATCTTATTTATTGATGAGTTGCACACCATCGTAGGTGCAGGCGGAGCGTCCGGTTCGTTGGATGCATCGAACATGTTTAAGCCTGCATTATCTCGCGGCGATTTACAATGTATCGGCGCAACAACATTAGATGAGTACCGTCAATATATAGAGAAAGACGGCGCGCTCGATAGACGTTTCCAAAAAATTATGGTTGAGCCGACCTCTGTCGAAGAGACTGTACAAATTTTAATGAGCATTAAACACAAATACGAAGAACATCACAACGTTCGATATTCTGAAGCGGCAATTGAGGCGGCAGTTCGTTTAAGCGACCGCTACATTACCGACAGGTATTTACCGGACAAAGCAATCGATGTGATGGATGAAGCAGGCTCGCGTATTCACCTTTCCAATATTCATGTTCCGAAAGAAATTTTAGAACTTGAAGGGAGTGTAGAGAAAATCCGTCTCTCAAAAAATCAGGTTGTAAAAAACCAGAATTTTGAAGAAGCTGCTCGCTTACGTGATATGGAGAAAAAAATTCTGAGTGATCTGGAAATCGCAAAACGTGAATGGGAATTACGCGCACAAGAAACTGTGTATGAAGTGGGTGAGGATTCTATTGCCGATGTTGTATCAATGATGACAAGTATTCCGATGAATAAAATTGCACAGTCGGAATCGGACAAACTTCTGAAGATGGAAACCGCCCTTAAAGGAGCAGTTGTCGGTCAGGATGAAGCAATTATCAAATTAAGCAAGGCAATCCGGCGCACGCGTGCGGGGTTGAAAGATCCGAAACGCCCGATAGGTTCGTTTATATTCCTTGGACCTACCGGCGTTGGAAAAACGGAACTTGCGAAAGCGCTTGCAAGGTATTTGTTCGATACGGATGATGCTCTTGTTCGCATCGATATGAGCGAATATATGGAAAAATTCAGTGTTTCAAGGCTTGTCGGCGCGCCTCCGGGATACGTCGGGTACGAGGAAGGCGGACAGTTAACCGAAAAAGTACGCCGCAAACCGTATTCGGTTGTGTTGTTAGATGAGATCGAAAAAGCGCATCCCGATGTATTTAATATTCTTCTTCAGGTATTTGATGACGGAATATTGACCGATAGTTTGGGTCGTAGAGTCGATTTCAAAAATACGATTATTATCATGACATCAAACATTGGCGCACGCGATATTAAGCCGAGCGGTACGGGCGGATTTGGATTCGGTGTCGAAACTCCGAAAGATAATTATTCGACTATGAAAACAACGCTTGAAGATGCAATGAAGCGAGTGTTTAATCCTGAATTCCTTAACCGTATTGATGAGACGATTATCTTCCATAGTTTAGGAAGAGAACATATCAGTCAGATTATCGATATCCAATTAAAGGAACTAACCAAACGGTTAACGCAGATGAAAATCTCTATCCAGTTGACAAAACAGGCGAGAGAGTTTCTTGTCGATAAAGGATTTGATCCTGCATTTGGAGCGCGCCCGTTAAAACGTGCGTTGCAAAAATTTATTGAAGACCCGATTGCCGAGGAGATTTTAAAAAATAAATTCGGTGAGCAAAGTTCTGTTAGAGTAAAGTACGTTAAAAAGACAGACAGTCTGAAATTTACCGAAGGGAACACGACACGAAATCAGGTTGAAAAACCTCAAGAGCCGGAACCTGAAAAAGCTGACGTTGTATAATCGTTTCATGATCTAAAATGGAAAGAGCGATGGGTGTGAAACTCATCGCTCTTCGTTTTTATACCTACTACACAAATGGTGAATCTCTGCGGGAATCCACCCAGAGAAATGGACTCCTACAACCCATTCCTCTGTAACTCCACGGCAATAACGTCAAGTTCCTTTTTCATCTCAGACATGATTTGAATAAATTCAGGATTTTCATGTAACGAATTGAACCATGTATTATTGAGATACCATGAATACCATCTGTTACCAAGTTGAACCGCGTTGCGTATTGCCTGAAGCGCCGCCGTTGCATTATTTTGTTTTGCATAAATTGCCGCAGGGAAAAATGCAAGAGCATGATCGCGTGAGGTGAACATCGATACCGAGGCGAGTTCTTCGTTCGCTGTTTTATAATTACCGCGAAGTGCGGCAAGCAATGCCCTTGATACTCGCGTTTCCGGTTTACTTGCATCAAGCGAATCCGCATAGCGAATTTGTTCTTCCGCCTTTTCCGGTTCATCGAGAAAGATATAGCTTGTTGCCAGCAGTCCGCCGCGATACCACGGATCGGATGGGCGGGAGTTAATGGCTTTCAGTAATTCAGGCACGCTTGCCTTGTAATCGCCTTGAAATTGATGAATGCGCGCACGAACACGGTACACATTAAACGAAGGATCGCTTTCAGCACCCCGTTCAGCAAAAGTGAATGCTTTCCTAAAATCTCCTAAATGGCGGTAAAATTCACTGATATCTTCAAGAGAGGCGGTATAATGGGGATCAATACTTAATGCACGAATTGCCTCCATCATCGCTTCCTTATACTTCCCTTGCACTCTCAACGCAAACGATAATGCTCCATGACTTTCCGCAGAGGATTGATCTAACTCCAGCGCTTTTCTTGCCATCAATGCACCTTTTGCCACCCATGCCGTATCGGGCGAATATCCGCTCCAGAACCGCTCAACGTAGGCAACACTCAATGCGGCGTAGGCTTCAGCAAATTTTCCATCGTGTGCAATCGATTGTTCAAACATCTCTGCAGCGCGACGGTTATTTTCACGCGAATCCTGAAGGGTGAATGCTATCCCGCGTAAATAATTTTCATACGCTTCGGCACTTGTGGTACGCACCTTATGAACACTGCTTCGTTCCGCGTCGGATAGCTGAAGCTGTAAATCGGTCACTATTTGATCGGAGACAGCATCCTGTACCGTGCGCATTTCCTGCCAGGGGACTTCAATTTGTTTTGCCCATCGTACATTCCCCGTTTGGACATCAACTAATTGCGTGGTAACGAAAAATTGATTCCCATTTTTCTGAAACCGCCCCGTCAACACATAATCGGCATCAAGCTCGTTTCCCGCTTTTTCCGGTTGGGGATTTTGGTCCTCATACACCGCAATGGAACTTGTCGGTTTAACAACCAGTGCGCGAATAAATGAAAGGCGTGTAATAATATCATCAGCAAGACCGATACGAAGAAAGTTTATATTTTCGTCATGGGTGGTATTTGTAAAGGGCAACACGGCAATTGCTTTTTCACGTTTGTTGTCATCGGTGATTGTTTTTCCTTTAAAGAACATAGCAACAGCAAAGACAAGAAGTGCAACGGCAACTACTGAGCCTGCAAGGGTAAACAGCATTCTCCGCTTTTTCTTTGCTGCAAAAATAGCCGAAGGATCGATACGAAGATGTTCAAGATCAGCGCATAATTCATCCATTGTTTGATAACGAACTTGCGGATCTTTTTCTAACGCCTTAAAAATAACCTGCTCTAATCCTTTAGGTATGTCATTTCGAAATTTCGATATCTCTGCGGGCTGGCGTTGTACGATAGAACTGAGCATTTCCGTCACCGTTCGACCGGCGAACGGTAACGATCCTGTTGTCATTTGATATAATAGTATGCCGAAAGCAAAGATATCGCTTCGTGCATCGACTTCTTTTTCGTTGATTTGCTCCGGTGACATATAGGCGAAGGTTCCGACAATACTTCCCGGCGTAGTAACATGAGAAGAGCCGACAAGTCGGGCTAATCCGAAATCCATCACTTTTACCTGTCCGCGCTCTGTCACCATTATATTATCGGGCTTGAGATCGCGATGAACAATACCGTGACGGTGTGCTTCGGCAATGCCCGCCGCTGCTTCCGATGCAAAATCTAAAATAAGTCGTAGGGAAAGTTGTTCACCATGAAGCAGTGAATCAAGATTCCTCCCTTCAACAAACTCGGTAACAATAAATGTTACATCCTGATCCTCGTCAAATTCATGAACGGTAAGGATATTCGGATGATTCATGGAAGATGTGAAGCGCGCTTCCTGAAAAAAGCGTTGTCTGTCTTCTTCGGAAATATGCCTTAACGAAGGAAGAACTTTCAGCGCGACGAAACGCTGAAGTTTGAGATCTTCAGCCTTATAAATCACGCCCATTCCGCCCTGGCCGATTTTCTCAACTACACGGTAGTGAGAAAGTACTGCACCGATCATAATACGTTAGCGTGTATGTTACTTCTTAGGTTCATCCCACTTCGTACTGAGCCAGTGTTCAAAAATGGATTTTTGGAGGTCTGTCGGAGTTTTTACTTTTGCTACTTTGTAGCTCAATAATGATCCTGCTTGAAGCGTAACTTGAACAGTTTTTAACCGATCATTATGTAACACAGTCAACGTCACAATATCGCCGATATTCAATTCTTTAATTCTGTCGACAAAATCTCCCGCTCTGATGCGGAAGCCGTTTAATGCTACAAGTTCATCGCCTATATCAACTCCGGCATTGTAAGCAGGGGAACCTGAAACTACCTGATTGACAATAGCTCTTGTATTATTCTCACTTACAGCCATACCAATCCACGGTTTTGCTATGGTATCTTTTAAGGTTAGTTCCAGTCCTGCAATAAGGAGTGAACTTTCCCACGGGAGAGGTTCCGTGCCGTAAACATAGTTTGCAAAAAAATCATCGAGAGAACTGCCGCTATATTCTTCGGCTATTTGTTTAACATCCTTCGTTGTATATCCTTTACCGCTTAACGGGAATCGTTTATACATTGCCCGCAACACATCATCAAGCGATGATGTTCCGGCAGAGAGTTTTCTAATTTCCAAATCAAGCATAAGGCTCACTGTTTCCCCTTTGCCGTAATAATCCGATTCGTTGTTATACGATTGTTGGTTACCGCGCCAATATTTTACCCAGGCATCAAAGCTTGCCTCAGCAAGGGGTTGAATTTTGTTTCCGGGTCTGCGACGTTCTTCTGCGGCAGAGGTAGCAAGCCCATCAATATAATTTTGTGGAGTTTGGAATCCTGAGCGAATCATAACAATATCGCCGTAATACGATGTGGTTCCTTCGGCAACCCAAAGTTCTTCGGAATAATTTTCTTTTGTATAGTCATACGGATGAATTCCCTTCGGGCGAACTTGCTTAACATTCCATGTATGAAAATATTCATGGGAAATCAAGCCGAGTATGCTTCGATATGAATCCGGGTTTTTAAAGGAAAAAGGGCGCACTCCCATCACTGCGGAGTTGAGATGTTCTGTCCCGCCGCCTGCTTGAGGATTGCAATGGAAAAGAAAAATATATTTTTTATATGGGAATGAACCCCATAGATCTCGTGTTGTGCGGACAATTTTGGAAATATCCCGGATTAGCGTATCAGTATTCCAATTTCCATCGCCTGCAAATGTAAGAATGTGTTGTGTTCCGTCAACATCAAAGGGAAAATCTTTCTGGTTACCGATTTCAAGGGGGCAATCGGCAAGGATATCGTAGTTGGGAATGTGGAACTCGTTTGGGTTGCTTTCAACGTTTTCTAATCCGGTTGTAACATGCCAATCACCAAAGGGTTTAACTTGTAACACAATTGGTAATTGTCTGTATTTTTCAACATACATAAATACAGCTGTCCCATCGACAAATCCGTGTTCATCATTTAATCCGCGAGTGCGGAGATTAAATTCATTTGCATATACTTTGTACGTAACGGTAACGGAACTTGCCCCTTTAAGTTCAACACGCCATGTTGCTTTATCCTGTTTATTCCACACAAGAGATGCACCGGCTTCATTTATTGCTGAAAATTCTTGAATCCCTGATGCAAAATCGAGAATCATATAACGCCCGGTTCGCCAAACGGGTAAGAGAAAATCTATAGTGGCTTCACTCTTCGATAGATTCGAAATAGAAACTTCGACCTCGTAAAAGTGAGTGGAGGGTTTTGACATACCGAGCGAGTAAAGTACCGCCTGGGGTTTTGCTGACATCATAGACACATTCAGTAATAAGAGAAAACTTAACAGTAATTTCATTATGATTTTATTCCTGCAACATCAACAACAATCGGGGAGAAGAACACCATATCGGGATTCATTCGTTGCGCGTTCCAATCACCGAGAATTGCATCGCATTGATCTTTTGTTATAAATCCTTTTTCTACCATGATGGGAAGATGCATGGTAAAGAATCTTCCCGCCCATTCCGTAATATCACTATCGTACCCGCCGGAAAGGCTATGCGGAGTAAATTCTTTTAGCTTGATATTATGCCTTCTGAACAATCCGGGAATCTCTGCGGCAACATAGGCGTTGCCGCCGTTTGAACGATAATATGATCGCATAATATCGGCAACGGAATTAAAAGCGCCTCGAGGAAACAACGAAAGTCCTTCATAATAATAATCCTGAAACGCGATAACTCCCCCCGGTTTTAATGAAGCCAATAGATTTGCAAAAAACCGGTCAAGATCAGGGACAAACGAGACAACCCAACGGACGAAAATCAAATCATATGTTTCTTTAGGAAGTTCCATTGTTTCCGCTGTACCAAGAATGCACTCAACATTTGCCCATCCATGTTCCTTCGTTGTGTTACGGAACGTCTCTACGTAAAACTTCGATGGCTCAAGAATGGTTACACTCCCTTGCTCACCGACACGATCACGTAAATCGGAAGCGACGAACCCGGGACCTGCACCGACATCGAGACAATGCCAACCGGTTCCAACATTCAGTCTGTCAAAAAAACTCTCTGTAACCGTTTTCCAAACTTCATGCTGGAATTGTAAGCGAGCGAGTTCAGCCTTATTGGCGCCTAACAAATATTCTTGATTATCTTCGGGGGTCATTCGATTCATTCGTGTTGATTATTATGGTATTGGATTGCTCCTATCATCTCAGCGCGAATCTTGCAATTGATTATAATAGAGAACAATGACCGGGTAGTAGTTGTACATGCCCGATGCATATTTTGTTGCAAAAACTTTCCAAAGCCGACAATAACGCAGTGCGGTGCGATTGGGCGGGAATACTGTGCAAAAATTCCCCCATTTAGTGATATTTGAAGGAGGAAACCTCCTAATATACTACCGTATTCTGCATTCTCCAAGAAAAACAGGGGATTACGGCTTTTTTTTGTACATTATAGTACTCCATCCGGTAGTCTGTATTGTGGAGGAGTGCACTGATCCTCACCTTGATGGAACAACTCTAAATTTTAGTTTATTTTTTTATGGACCAACTTTCACTTACTGCAATTCAAGCCATTCAGGCAATCTTAGCCCCGGCACTCGGTATCTCTGCTGTAGGATTGCTATTACTCGGAATGAACAACCGCTACACCTCCATCATCAGCCGCATTCGTCAACTCAACGATGAAAAACGGGAATATTCCGCACAGCTTGTTGAAAACAATTCATTAAATTTTTCCGAGAATGCTCGCTTTATGAGTATCCGCCAACAAGGAGAAGAATTATTTGATCGATGCAGAATTGTACGCAATGCAATTCTTGCATTGCAAACCGGTATTGGTCTCTTTGTTCTCAGTTCGGTAATGATAGGAATGAGTTTGTTTTTTGAATCGGAAGCATTTAATACAATTCCTCTCGTCCTTTTCATCTTAGGTATGATTGTATTGTTTGTCGGAATTATCTTTGCCGCGCTCGATGTATACAGAGCATATCATGTAGTACTATTGGAGATGAGAGCGGAGGAATAATTAAGGAAAAATGTCATTACGAACAAAGTGAAGTCCCAGGGGGATGACGCTTTGCGCACACAATCCCCAGTCACCTACCCAATCCTTTAGGGATTGTGGCTAAGCCATTCCTTTGAAACTTCACCCTTCCGCTATGATCCATGATTGCGGAAGGCTTCGCAATAACACATCTTTAAATTTTAATCGGTAGACTTCTAATCCGTTTTCCGGTTGCCGCGAAGATTGCATTACACACCGCAGGCGCGATCGGGGGAACACCAGGCTCGCCTATGCCACCGATATCATCATCACTTTCTACAATGTGAACTTCTACCTTCGGCATTTCATCAATCATCAACATCCGGTAATCATCAAAGTTGCTTTGTTTGACTCCACCATTTTCAATGGTAATTTCATCTTTTATTGCCGCGCTTAAACCGAACGCGATACTGCTATTCATCTGAGCATCAATTCCATCCGGGTTAACATAAGGCCCGCAATCAACCGCTACTACAACGCGATCAACTGTGAACGATCCGTTATCAGAAACGGTAACCTCGGCTACCTCGGCAACATGGCTTCCAAATGCCGAAACGCAAGCTATTCCACGCCCTTTTCCCTTGGGCATGGGTGTTCCCCAACCCGATTTTTCAGCGGCAAGTTCTAATGCGCGCTTCAGTCGTTTTGAACCTTTTAGCAACGTTCTTCTAAACTCATATGGATCTTTTCCTGTTACATACGCAAGCTCATCCACAAAGCTTTCGATAACGAATCCGTTCTGCGATGCGCCCACTGAACGCCACGCGCCCGTTGGAATTCCTGTTTCCAATGCTGTTGTTTCAATTTTGAGATCGGAAAAATCGTATGGGGGCGAGGATGCATGAGTAAGCAATCCTTTTCCTTCCGGTCCTACAATGCGATGAAGCCAAACAAGAGGTGCATTGTTTGCATCAAGTCCGGCGCGTAGAATGCTGTACTGGGCCGGTCTGTAAAAATCATGTTGCATGTCGTCTTCGCGAGTCCACACCACTTTAACGGGCAGGTTAATTGCTTTAGCAACCTTCACCGCATCAACAACAAAATCAGTTTCCAATCTTCTGCCGAACCCACCGCCAAGCAACGTTACGTGCAACGTAACATCATCAACGGAAATACCCAATACGTTAGCCGCTTCGCTTTGCGCGTCTTGCGGCGTTTGCGAAGGAGCCCAGATTTCACACTTGCCCTTTGTTAATTGAACGGTACAATTCATCGGCTCCATGGTAACGTGCGCGGCAAACGGTGTGTGATAGACCGCTTCAATCTTTCGTTTTGAATCGTTATATGTTTGAAGCGCATCGCCTTCACTTTTAGTTGTCTCACCTTCCGACTTTGCGGTTTCTTCAAATTGCTTCCATAAGCGTTCACTGCTTTGCCCGGCAAATGTTCCTTCTGTCCACGTTACGGACAAGGCTTCTTTAACTTGAAAAGCCCCCCACGTTGAAGTTGCAACAGCAATTAAGAATTCATCGGTTTGAACTACATCTTTGAATCCATGAATGGTTTTTGCTTTGGATGCATCGTACGATTGTACCTTAGCGCCGAATGCGTTAGGGCGAACGATAGTTGCGTACACCATTCCCGGGATTGAAATATCCATACCAAAGATTGCACTGCCATCTACTTTTGAGGGTGTATCAACGCGGCGCATTTTTTTTCGCAGGTAACGAAAATCTTTCGGATCTTTCAACGTAGGCATTTGCGGCGGAGTAAGTTTCCCTGCCTCACTTGCCAACTCTCCGTATGATAATTTTTTACCGCTTGATGTGTGAATGATAAATCCGTTTTCGGCTTTGCAACTTGCCGTGTCTGTGTTCCATTGTTTTGCCGCCGCCGCAAGTAACATTTCGCGGGCAGATGCGCCGGCTTTGCGCATGGTTAAGTATTGTGTGCGGATGCTTGTACTGCCCCCAGTGCTCTGGTTTCCGTACTTTTTGGGGTCAGTGAGGGCTTGTTCTACCTTAATAGTTGCCAAATCCGCATCAAGTTCTTCAGCGATGAGCATGGTGAGGGCTGTTTTGTTCCCTTGTCCCATTTCCACTTTCGCGAACATGATTGTTACTGCGCCCGTTTTATCGATTTTAATCCAAACATTGGGTTGAAACGATCCATCCGGGGATGGCGTGTTTTCATTAGTGATTTTTTTACAAAAGAGGTCAACTCCTAAGAATAATCCACCACCAAGAATGGATGTTGCTTTGATGAATGTTCGTCGTGAGAGAGGAGTCATAATTAGTGTCTCCCTCCTTCGCTTGCCGCACGATGAATTGCTTTACGAATACGGTTGTATGTTCCGCATCGACAGATGTTCATTCCCATAGCGGAATTAATCTCTTCGTCGGTTGGGGTTGGTTTTTGTGCGAGTAGTGCAACGGCTGTCATAATTTGCCCCGATTGGCAATAACCGCATTGCGGGACTTCTTCTTCTATCCACGCAAGTTGTACGGGATGCGTTCGGTTTTCGGAAAGTCCTTCTATTGTCGTCACGGCTTTGCCAACTGCAGCTTCAACAGGCGTTACACATGTACGGGTTGCCTCACCATCAACATGGACTGTGCAGGAGCCGCACAAGCCACGCCCGCATCCGAATTTTGTTCCGGTCATTCCGAGTGTATCGCGTAACACCCAGAGCAAAGGCGTTTCCGCCGCAACATCAACGGTATGTTCTTTCCCGTTGATTAAGAGTGAGTATGAGGACATAGAGACTTCCTTATAGAACAATTATTTGATTCACTTGATATTATGGGATTATTGAAATTGGATTACTATTTCTTACCGCAGAGAGCGCAAAGTTGATCGCTAAGTGCGCAGAGGGAGTGTAGCATACAAAACATATATTCAATAATAG
>ORJL010431557.1_pt1 | contig 26014 bp, 21 predicted proteins | sample 1779941 | NCBI WGS metagenome assembly ORJL01 (sample SAMEA104232317, study PRJEB22302) | groundwater metagenome | biome: forest; feature: aquifer; material: groundwater | place: USA | collected 2011-08-07 | depth 5.8 m
CCCGCACCGCCGAAGCCCGCACCGCCGAAGCCCGCACCGCCGAAGCCCGCACCGCCGAAGCCCGCACCGCCGGAACCCGCGGGTCAGTGAGTCTCCGTCTTCCAGCGCACCACCGATCCCTCGCGGCCCTGAATCGTGTCCTTCACGACTTCCACCGCGCGGTCCGAAGGCGGTTGCACCAGGGCCATCGAGGCGAGAGCGGCCCCGTTCATCCGGAGCAGGTAGGTGGAGCCGTCTTCCGTGGCGATGTGCACGGCGCCGGTGTGGTCGCGGAAGAGGTCCACGATGTCGTTGTCGGGCAGGCCCGGATCCTGGATCCCGGCGCGCCGGCGCGCCGACTCGATCACCCCTTCGCCGCCCCAGCGATCGCGATGGGAATCGAACACGGTGCGGGTTCGGCCGTCGCGCGGGTCCATCCACACGATCCGCGAGGAGAAGTCTGCCTTGCGGGCGGTCTCCCGGATCGCCTGGAACCAGGCGAGCAGCGGGACCGAAGACAGCCGCGCGGGGCTCTCCTCGGGGCCGTCCCAGCGGTCGACCAGGAAGAGCATGCCGGAGCCCGAAGGCGCGGCTACAACGCGGCGGATCTCGTCGCCGGGAATGCGGCGATGAATCGGATCCTGGGCCATGTCGTGGCCCCAGACGTACACGTCCCCGCTGCGCGTGACCAGAACCGTGAGGTCCTGATTTTCGGGCATGACGCTCGGCGCCGCCTGCGCAACCGACGGCGGAGACCCCGTCGTGGTCGTACTGCAGCCCGTGAGACCCAAACCCGCCGCCAGACACCCTGCCAGGAAGAGCATCGCGCGTCCGCGCATATTCGCCTCCCGCAGGTCACAACTCCCCAACCGGGTCCGACCGCCGGACCCAACCGCTTCCTCCGCTTGCGTCGACGATTCGATTTCAACCGGACGGCCCCACCCGAGGCTCGAATGGGTCGGCCCTTGCAATCAAGATCCAGGATAACGCGCGGGCAGCGGCAGCACAAGCACGAATCCGCCCGACCGCCCGACCCGCCGCGAATTCCCCAATCCCAATGCCGAGCTCTTCAGAGCCGCAATTCATACGCATGAGAGAGCCGCGGGGCGATCGGCCCCGCGGCCCTTCAGCGGATCATCGCGCGGCGTGACCAGGCATGAAGCTCAACCGGGTGAGCCCGTGCCCGTGCCCTGCCCGTGCCCGCGTGCGCAGGTCGGGCGCGGGCAACGGGTACGAGGTGCCACGGGAAAAAGCTCGCATGCCCTGGTTGGCCTTTGTGCCTGGTCACTTCGCGCGGAATCCCCCTTGGCCGATCCCGGATTCCACCAGGCAATTCCGGACTCGGGCCGTGACACCATCGTATGACTCGGCCCGGCGCTGTCCTTTCATACGGCCCGGAACTAAGCGCGGACCGCGACGGCGGCGACCTCACGCTCGACCGCCCGGGCGGCCTCCTGCGGGGCGATCTCGGCAGAACCCATCCCCATCTCGAGCTTGAACTGCTGGAGCAGCTCCCGCCCCTCGATCTCGCGCGCCCTCTCCTCCATCTCGATCGTCTTCACCTCGACGCTATCGAGCGCCATCGCCAGCCTGCCTTCGGCCTCCGCATTGCGGTAGCGCAGCTGCGCCATCATCTCGTCGTGGGTAAGGTCCACCGAGGCCACCTCGAAGCTCTGGAACGTCTCGGCCAGCTCTTCCTTCCACTTCGAAGCCTCCGACTGGCGGATCGCGTCCATCGCCTCGTCGGTCTTGCGCTGCATCTCGCGATGGTAGCGCTCCTTCAGCCTGAGCAGCGTCTCGTAGCCGCCCTTCGCACACTGCAGCTGCTCCTGGTTGCGCCCCAGCGCGTCCGAGACCGACTTGAGCCGCACCGCCAGCTGGGTCGCGAGCTTCTCGTCTCCCGCGGTGAGGCAGGCCTTGATCTTCGCCGTCAGCCCGCGCACTTCCGACCGGTAGGTCGCGCTCTCGTTCTCGAGCCGGATCAAGCCGGCGCGCGCCTTGGCGATCCCAGTATTCATCTCGGGGATCTTGTCCCGCATGTCGCGGACGCTCTGCTCGAGGATCTTTCTGGGGTCCTCGCCGAAGCTGAGGAACGTGCCGAACACGCTGCGGATGAAACGCTTGATTCGCGACCACATGGCGGGCCTCCTTCATCGAAACCGGACGGGGAGGCCATAAGCAAGCCCCATACCCAAGGGCGGAGAATTCATAACGTGCTCGCCACGAGAGACATCAGCGTGAGCGCGGGTCGGGCGGAGGCGGAGATTCCTTTCAATGCGTCCCGACAAAACGTTCAATCGGCTGGGTATGGAACGCTTCGTCCCGCTCGCGCTGCAGATCTTCTTCGCCGGGACGGCCCTGGTCTGGCGTGCGTGGTATCAGCGGCGGAAGTTCGGCATCACCGGCGTGGTGCTCTTCCGCGGCGACCGCGCCCAGCACGTGCGCGACGCGGGATTGGTCCTGCTCGTGCTCGTCCTCGGCGCCCAGGGGGTCGGCTGCGCGTTCACTCCGGAGCGGTTCGCAGGCCGTTGCTTCTCCGGCGCGTGGACCCACCCCGCGGTATTTTGGACCGGGGCCGCGCTCGTGCTCGTCGCCTCGATTCTCATGGTGGTCGCGCAACTCCACCTCGGCAGGTCCTGGCGCATCGGCATCGACGAGCACGCGCGACCTGGGCTGGTCACCTCGGGCTTCTTCCGCTTCTGCCGCAATCCGATTTTCGCGTTCCTCCTGCTCGGGCTGATCGGCTTCCAGCTGCTCCTGCCCACCTGGCTATCCACAGTCGCGCTGGTCGCCGGCTACGCGGGGATCGCCCGGCAGGTCGCCGCGGAAGAAGCGTGGCTGAAGCGGGCGTACGGTGACGCCTACCTGGAGTACTCGGGACGCGTGGGCCGGTTCCTGCCCTGGATCGGGCGCTTGCGCCAGGCACGACCATTCTGACCACGAGGCGCACACACGCGTGGATCCGAGGCCGGCGCGGAGCCGCCGCCCCGACGAATCAGCGCGACCCGTGATCAGCGCGCGCGGCGGGCCGATTTCCGGCCGGGCCGATAGCCCACCGCGCGCGGCTTCGGCTCCGCGGGCAGCGCGGAGTTGGTGGCGGAGGTGAGGCCATCGGCGTGGACGAAGCCGCCCTCGTCGAGGTCGCCGCCGAGCACCGCGGTCGCCCGCGCCACCTTCTCCTCGCCGCTCTCGCGGGCGCGCGCGCGCTCGACGGCGCGTTCGGCGGCGGCGCGGCGGGCTGCGATCGCCTCGGGAGGGGCAGTGCCGGGGATCAGGCAGTCGCAGCCGTCGCCGATCAGGTCCTTGCGCCCGGCCGCGAGCAGCGCCTGGCGCACCTCGAACCAGTTCTCCGGCTTGAAGAACTGCATGAGCGCGCGCTGGACCTTGCGGTCCTTCACCGCGCGCGCGACCGGCACCTCGCGCATCGTCATCGGGTCGAGGCCGGTGTAGTACATGCAGGTCGCGATGTCCATCGGCGCGGGGATGAAGTCCTGCACCTGCCGCGGGCGGTAGCCGTTGCGTTTCAAGTAGAGCGCGAGCTCGATCATCGCCTCGAGCGTGGACCCCGGGTGGCTCGCGATGAAATAGGGGACCAGGAACTGCTTCGGCTTCCCCGCCGCCGCGGAGGCCTTGACGAACTCGCGCGCGAACGCGTTGAAGTCTTCGGCTCCGGGCTTCTTCATCAGGTCGAGCGTCCGGTCGTCGACGTGTTCCGGGGCCACCTTGAGATGGCCGCCGACGTGAAACGCCGCGAGCTCTCGCACGTAGCGCGGGTCGCGGCGCGCCAGGTCCATGCGGATTCCGCTCGCGATGTTCACGCGGTCGACCCCGGGGGTCTCGCGCGCCTGCTTCATCAGCCCGAGCAGCGGGCCGTGGCTGGTGCCGAGCAGCGGGCAGATCGTCGGGTGGACGCAGGAGAGCCGGCGGCAGATCGCCTCGATCTCCGGCCGGGTGCAGCGCATGCGGTACATGTTCGCGGTCGGACCGCCGAGATCGCTGACGGTGCCCTTGAAGCGCGGGTCCGCCGCGAGGTCGCGCACTTCGCGCAGGATCGACGACTCCGAGCGCGAGGAGATGATCCGACCCTGGTGCATCGTGATCGAGCAGAAGGTGCAGCCGCCGAAGCAGCCGCGCATGATGGTCACGCTGTCGCGGATCATCTCGTCCGCGGGGATCTTCTCCGCGTAGGACGGGTGCGGTGTCCGCCGGTAGGGCAGGTCGTAAACCGCGTCCATCTCGGGCTCGGTGAGCGGCATGGCGGGCGGGTTGACGACGACGATGCGGTCGCCGTGGTGCTGAGCGAGCCGGCGCGCGTTCAGCGGGTTGGTCTCCTGGTGGATCGTCCGCGTCGCGCGCGCGAAGGCGAGAAAGTCGGGCCGGCGGCGACCGGCCGCCAGGTCCGCCGCGAGGATCGGTCCCTGCGCGACTCCGGGCGGGGGCGAGCTCTCGGCGAAGCCGGGGAGCGTCAGCGCGTCGGCCGGGGGCGTTTCCCTGGCGCCGAGGAGGTAGGCGACCCCGCGCATGTCGCGCAGGTCGCGCACGGTCGCGCCGCCCGCGAGGCGCACGGCGATCTCGTGGATCGCGCGTTCGCCCATGCCGAACACCACCAGGTCGGCCTTGCTGGAAACCAGGATCGAAGGGCGCACCGTGTCCGACCAGTAGTCGTAGTGCGCGAGCCGCCGCAGCGAGGCCTCGACGCCGCCCGCGATCACCGGCACGCCGGGAAAAGCCTCCCGGCAACGCTGGGAGTACACGGCGGTGGCGCGCTCGGGCCGCATTCCCGCGCGCCCGCCGGGGGAATAGGCGTCGTCGCTGCGCGGCTTGCGGTTCGCCGTGTAGAGGTTGATCATCGAGTCCATGTTGCCCGCGCTGACGCCGTAGAACAGCCGCGGGCGGCCGAGCGCGCGCCAGGGCGCGACGCTCCGCCAGTCCGGTTGCACGAGCAGGGCGACCGAGAAGCCGAGCGCCTCGAGCACCCGTCCGAGGACGGCATTCGCGAAGGAGGGATGGTCCACGTACGCGTCGCCCGTGACCAGCACCACATCGGGCTCCGCGATCCCCTGCTGGTCGAGCTCGGCGCGCGTCATCGGCAGGTGGCGCGGCGGCCGGCCTTCGAGAAGCCTCCGGCCCGCGAGCAGATCTGCAAGCAGTGTCCGGCCGGGCGGCAGCGTCTCCGTCCCCGGGATCGGCTCCTCGGGGGCGGGAAGGACGGGAAGCTGCAGGAACGGGCGGGTCATGCGGGGATCGTACCCGCGGGGCGGAAGGGGCGTCAATTGCGAAGCGGAGGGAGGGAGGGAGGGAGGGAGGGGAGGGAGGGGAGGGCGCGGAGGGCGGGAGGGCCGGAGGGGATTTCGGACGGCGGCGTGCGGGGGTATCGAGGGAGAGGTCGGGTCCCGCTGCCGGGCTGCCGGGCTGCCGGAGCCGCGTGTTGACCCGCGTGCTGCGTTCCTGTAGGGTGTGTCCGAGGGACGAGTCCTCGCAAGGAACGGACCATGATCGATGTCACTGCCGTCGAAACGGCCGAGACCGTCGCCGACCTCCTGGGGCGGCTGGGAGGCATTCCTGCGCAGCGGGTCTATCTCCATCCTGCGCCGGGCACGGCACGGGAGGCGGACGTCATCCAGGTCCATGACCATGGGGGACGCCTCTGCGAGCTCATCGAAGGGGTGCTGGTGGAGAAGGCAATGGGGTACTTCGAGTCCCTCCTCGCGGGAGTGTTGATCCAGCTCCTTCGCAACTTCCTGGATCGGCAGCCTCTCGGCATCGTCGCGGGGCCTGATGGGATGATGCGCCTCGCACAGGGCCTGGTCCGCATCCCCGACATCTCCTTTGTTTCGTGGGATCGCCTCCCCGGCCGCCGCGTGCCGCACGAGCCCATCCCCGACCTCGCACCGGACCTGGCCGTCGAGGTGATCAGCGAGGGAAACACGCCGGCCGAAATGAGGCGCAAGGTGGCGGAGTACTTCGCCGCGGGCGTGCGTCTCGTCTGGCTGATCTATCCCGAGACCCGCGCGGCGGAGGCGTTCACCGCGCCCGACCGCATGGTCCGCATCGGCGAGGACGGAATGCTCGACGGCGGCGAGGTCCTACCGGGGTTCGCCCTCGCCATGCGCGAGTGGTTCGCGCGCGCCGACCCGCAGCCTCCGCAGGTGCAGCCGCCGCCGTAGGGCGCCGCGGCTCGCCTTCTCCTTACGACACATCCAACAGCACCTTCAAGACCCTCTTGCGCGCCGCGATGGCGAAGACTTCCTCGCCTCGTGCCAGCGGCAGCGCGAGCGTTCGCGCAATTCGTGATGATAGCGGCGGCCCGCGAGGCCCCTCGAGGAAACGCAGACCCCGAACCGATCGTAGGGTTCCCCACGATGCTCCACGGAATCCCCGGGAGATTGGGCTTGAGTTCCCCGTCGGCGCGGGCCACAATGTGGAGGACACCATGTCGAAATCAGGGACGCGGGATGAGCAGCACCACGCCGATCTGGACCCACCCCGCCTACCCCGCGATCGTCGTTCATCTCGAAGAGCAGTCCGGGCTCGAATTCGGCCGCCGCGAGTGGCCTCGCGCCGAGCGGAGCATCGACTGTGCGATGAGTCGGGCGGGCCTCGACGATCCGGGTCGCTACCTGAGTCGATTGCAGGCGGACCCCGTCGAGGTCGATCGGCTGCTGGACGAGCTCCGCCGGAGCGCGACCGGGTTCCTGTTCGGTTCCCCCACGGTCGAGTTCCTGCGCCAGTGGGTCCTGCCGGAGATCCGCCATCGGCGCGGCGCGGAGCACCACCTGCGGGCCTGGAGCGCCGCCTGCGCCTCCGGGGAGGAAGCCTGGTCGCTGGCGATCGTGCTCGAGGATGTGAATTGGGGCCATCGCGCGTGGCTGCTCGCGACCGACGCGACACGCACCGCCCTTGATCTCGCGCGTGCGGCGGCCTACGAAGTGGCGGCGCTGGCGGAGATGGACCCGCACCTGCGGGACCGCTGCTTTCGGCACGCGGACGGCAGGCTCGTGCTCGCGGATCGGCTGCGGCCCCGGGTGAATTTCGAGGTGCTGAACCTGGCGTTGGACCCGTTCCCCTCGCTGGGAATCGGTCCCTGGGGGATGGACCTCATCGTTTGCCGGAACATCCTGGCTTGCTTGAATCCGCGGGCGCTGCGCCTGGCGGCGGCACGGCTTCACGCCACGCTCGCCGAGGGGGGATGGCTGCTCACGGGTGAGGGAGACCCGGTCCTCTCCGCGTTGGCTCCGCTGGAGCCGGTGGAGACCTCGGCCGGTCCCGCGTACCGGCGAGCGACGCGCAAGGGTCCGGCGGCCGGGGCGTTCGTGGGCGAGCAGGCGCTCGAAGGTGCCCGCGAGGCGCTGGCGCGGGGCGAGTACGCGCTCGCTGCCGAATTGACCGGAAGGCTGCGGGAGATGCCGAGGCGTGCGCGGTGAGGGTTCGCGCGATGGCCTGTCTGGGAGATCCGGCCGCGGCGTGCACGGTGGCGGAGGATGCCGCGGGTCATCACCGGACCTCGGCCGAGCTCCACTTCCAGCGCGCGGTGCTGCACTCCGGACTCGGTCGTGACGATGAAGCCGCCCGCGCCGCCCGACGGGCGATTGCGCTCGATCGGGGATTGGCCGTGGCCCACTTCCTCCTGGGGACGATCCTGAGGCGGACCGGCGACGCGTGCGGGTCGCGCGCGGCCTACCGGACGGCGGCCGAGCTTGCCTCCGCCCGGCCGCCCGAGGAACTCCTGCCGCTCGCCGACGGCACGCGCGCGGCGCGCCTGGCCGAGGCCGCCCGGATCCACGCGGCGTCTCTGAAGGCCTACTAGCCCGTCAGGGCACCCGCTCTCCGGTGGTCGCGTCCTGATACCTCTGATCGTCACCCGCGCCGGGGACCGCCATCTGGACGTGCCCGTCGAAGTAGAGGACGTTGTAGCTCTCGCCCAGCCCGTGGTTCGGGTCCATCCCGAGGATGTCGCCGCCGATCGGAACATTCGCCTCCACTCGCTCCGTGAGCGAGCCCCCGGGGAACAGCTGGCCGTTTTCGAAGTTCGGATGGGTGTAGTCGAGCGCCTGTGCCGAACGGCGCTGGGTCTGGCCGTAGGACTTGCACAGGAACAGGGAATTCTCGCTGGGGCGACGCACGACCGATTGTCCGTTCGGCACCGTCCACAGGGTTTCCCAGAAACCCTCGCCGGGCGCCGGCGGGTAGTGGACATCGCCACCGTGCCTCGAGACGTAGGTGAAGAGGTAGATGCCCATCTGCTTGAGATTGTTCTTGCAGTCGACCCTCTTCGAGGCCTGGCGCGCTTGTGCGAGCGCGGGCAGCAACAGCGCCGCGAGGATGCCGACGATCACCAGCGCGAACACGAGGCATCCCGCCCCGATCAGGATCACGACCAACCAGGGGAACTGCTTCTTCTGCGACTGATTGGCTTCCTCGCCCATGACGTGCCCTCTCGAAACACGGATTGCCACTTCGGCCCCCGGCCCTCCGGGTCCGGCTCCTCTCCACGGCATGGAGCCGCCGAGGCGACGAAAACATCGGCTAGGTCTTTTCCCCCGCATCGCCCCCCAGGCGTCGCATCCAGCGTGCGATCGTGCCCTCGCGCGGCGGTGTGGACGCCTCGGTCGCGGGCGGGCCCGCCGGCGTGGGCGGGGCCGCTCCGTCGAGGAAGGCCTGCAGGTCGGCGGCGAGTTCCCCCGCGGAGGGGTGACGGTTCGCCACCTCGCGCGACATCGCCTTCAGGCAGATCCGCTCGAGCTCCTCCGGGATCGAGGGATCCAGCGTTCGCGGCGCGGCCGATTCCCCCTTGAGGATCCGGGAGAGCAATACGGCCAGGTTCCGGTCCGCGAAAGGGGGCTGCCCGGTGAGCGCCTCGTACAGCATCACCCCCATCGAGTATACGTCGCTGCCCGGACCCGAGTTCTCTTTCACCCCGTTGAGCTGTTCGGGGGCGAGATAGCGCGGTGTGCCGAACACCTCGCTGGTCCCGGTCAGCTGGCCCGAGTCGTCCAGGCTCTTGGCCAGGCCCAGGTCCATCACGTGGACCTTGCCCTCCGTGTCAATGAGGATGTTCGATGGCTTGAGGTCGCGGTGGATCACGCGCCGCTCGTGCGCGTGGGCGATCGCGCGGGCGATCGCGAGGAGGATCCGGATGCGCTCGTCGCGGTCGGCCGGCTTTCCCTCCTTCCACAGTTCATCGAGCGACTGGCCGCGGATCAGCGCCATGGCGAAGTAGGGGGTGCCCTGGTCGACGCCGACGTCGTGAATCGGCACGATCCCCGGGTGCTCGAGCTGGGCCGCGGTGCGCGCCTCGCGCAGGAACCGCTCGATCATGACCGGCGGGGCGTCCGCGACTTGGATGGTTTTGAGCGCCACGTCGCGCTGGAGGATCGTGTCGCGCGCCCGCCAGACCGTGCCCATGCCACCCCGGCCGAGCTCCTCGAGCAGCAGATAGCGGCCGATCTGCCTCGGCTTCGGGGTTGCGTCGCGGAACGCGCGGGCGATTTCCGTGCACTGGGCGGCGGTCAGCCGCCCGCGCTTGGTCAGCCATGCCTGCAGCGGAACGATGGGCGCCTCCCGCGCGCGGGTTTCCAGTTCCTGCACCATCTGCTGTGTGGTGAGGAAGCCGAGCTTGACGGCGAACTCCCCGAAGCGCTGTTCCGAGGAGGAAATGGACATGCGGCGATGCCTCAAACGATGTCGGCGAGCATACCTTGGCGCGCGGCGCGCGGCAACATCTTCGTCGGCGGCCGGCGCCGGCCCGGAGGCCGGCACGGTCGCCGCCTAGGCTGTGCCCCCCATGCGCACCGTACGAAATCTCTTCCGAAGCCGGAGCTTGCGCGCCGCGCCGGGCGCGTGATCAGGCAGGTGGACGGGACGGTGCCGACGGGCTAGAATGCCACGGTTTCGAGGGTGGATCTCGTATGGAAGCCGACGCGGACCTCGGCGGCCTCAAGATCGAGCGGCGGCGCCCGACCTCCTACAAGGGGCGCCGGCTCGCCGGCAAGCTCTTCTGGCTCGGGCTGGTCGCCCTGGGGGGAGCGGTCTGGCTGGGAGTGACGTACGGTCGGGGCCCGCTGGTCGGGCTCGAGCCGGTAATCCGCGCCTCGGCGCTCGCCGCGAGCGGCGATGGGGACGAGGGGGGATGGACCGAGCTCAATGCCGCGGGGTACGTGGTGGCCGACCGCCAGTCGACGGTTGCGGCCAAGTACAACGCGCGGCTCCTGGTGCTGCACGTCCGGGAATCGCAGAAGGTGAAGCAGGGGGATCTGCTGGCGGAGCTCGACCATCGCGAGCTGGACGCGCAGATCGGGCAGGCCCGCGCGGACGTGGACCAGGCGGGCGCCCAAGTGCAGCAGGCGGCGGCGCAGATCGAGTGGGCGGCGGCCCAAGTCGACCAGGCGAAGCAGTCGGTGGTGCAGGCAAAGGCCGAGGCGGCGGCGGCGCGCGCACCGCTCGAGACGCTCGCGGCCGCGGTGCGGGAGCAGGAGGTGATGGTGGCGGACGCGCGCCGCCGCCTCGCCAAGGACGCGGCGCTGGCGAAGCAGGGTGCGGGCGCGGCGACCGCCGCGGAGGACCGCGAGGCCGAGGTGTGGATGATGGAGGCGCGTCTGGCGGCGGCGCAGGGGCGGCGGGTGGAAGCGGAGCGGCAGGTCGAGGTGGCGGCGGCGCGCGTCGGCTCCGCGGAGGCCGCGGTGCGAACCGCGCAGGCGCAGGTGAAGTCCTCCGAGGCGGCGCGCGACGCGGCGGCGGCGCTCCAACGCTCGCGCGAGGCGTGGGTGAAGGTGCTCGAGGCGCAGCGGGAGGACTACTTCGTGCGCGCGCCGTTCGCCGGGGTGATCACCGCGCGGATCGCGGAGGAGGGGGAGATCGTGGCCCCGGTGAGCGTGGGGGGGACGATGGCCAAAGGGGCGATCGTCACGGTCGCCGCTTGGGACTCGCTCCAGGCCGAGGTCGACGTCGCGGAGGCGTACTTGGAGCGGGTCAAGGCGGGCGGCCGCGCGGCAATCACCGTCGACGCGATCCCGAACCGGACGTTCGCGGGAAAAGTCCAGCGCATCCTGCCGCGCGCCGATCGGAGCAAGGCGACGGTGCAGGTGCGGGTCGACTTCATCGATCGCGACGGGGTTTTCCTCCCCGACATGGGGGTGCGAGTGAAGTTCCTCCCGGATGACGCCCCCGAGGGGGCGGAACGCGGGCTGGTGCCGGATCCGCTGCTCGTGCCGGCGTCGGCGGTGCGCGAGGATGGGGGCGCGGCGTTCGTCTGGACCGCAAAGGACGGCTCGGCGAAGCGGGTGACCGTGGAGCTCGGTCCGGCAACCGGCGCCTGGCGCGAGGTGCGCAAGGGGCTCGAGCTCGGGCAGCGGGTGGTGACCGCCGGCGCGGCGGAGATCCGGGAGGACGGCCAGGCGGTGAGGGTCAAGGAGGTGCCGTAGACGCGTGGTGCGGCCTGTGGCTCGATCCACAAGGTTCTGCGGTTGCGCGGGTGCGGGTCCCGCGAACGGAGGGCGGGGGGAGCCATCGCGGGCAACGAAACCACGGATTCCACGGATGGGCACGGATTCCCACGGATGGTCCCACGGAGGTTTGGAGCCGGCAGCGAATCGCAGGCGGAACGACGGCGTGGCAGCGATCATCGATCTCGAAGACGTCACCAAGATCTACCGCAAGGGGGACAGCGAGATCCTCACGCTGGACCACGTGTCGCTGTCGATCGACGAAGGCGACTTCGTCGCGCTGATGGGTCCGTCGGGATCGGGAAAGACGACGCTGCTCAACCTGATCGGCGCGCTGGACACGCCGACGGCGGGACGGGTGGTGGTCTGCGCCCAGGACCTGCACGACCTGAATTCGCGCGAGCTCGCGCGCTGGCGCGCGGACCACGTCGCCTTCGTGTTCCAGGCGTTCAACCTGCTGCCGGTGTTGACCGCGTTGCAGAACGTCGAGCTGCCGCTGACGCTCCAACCCCTGTCGGCGGGCGAGCGCCGGGAGCATGCGATCGCCGCGCTCGAGATCGTGGGCCTGGGCGACCGCCTGGACCATCGCCCGAGCGAGCTCTCGGGCGGACAGGAGCAGCGCGTGGCGATCGCGCGCGCGCTCGCCTGCGACACGCCCCTCATCCTCGCGGACGAGCCCACCGGCGACCTCGACGCCCACTCCGCGCAGGATGTCATGGACCTCTTCCGCCGGCTCAATTCGGGATCGGGCAAGACCATCATCATGGTCACTCACGACCCACGCGCCGCCCACGCGGCCCGGCGCGAGCTGCACCTCGACAAGGGCGTCCTGTCGCTGGAGCGCACGCGCGACAACGCATAGCGCGTCGCGGCATTCGGGAAGGCGAGCGGGTAGGTCCCGGTCGCGCTATCAAATCGGTTCCCGCGTGCCCGGCTTGGACTTGCCCTCTTTCGGCCTGGTCTTGGCTTCTTCCGGCTTGGCCCCATCTTGCGGGCCCGGGACCGGCTTCGCTTCGCCCGTCGGCCCGAGCCGCTCCGGGACTTCCGGAGCGATCTCGATCAGCCGGTTCGGCTGCCCCGGCTGCTTTTCCAGCTCGAACGCGTCGTACAGCTCGCCGATCGCCGTCCGCGCCTCGTACCGGAGCTTCGCTCCGTCGATCGATACCACCTGGTAGAGCTGGGTGTTCTCCCCCGCCCGGCGCATGTTGGGCGTGCGCTGCAGGTCATACATCTTCGGTCCGCTCACCGAGACCACGTACACCGTTCCGGTTTCCTCGCTGCGCGCGGCCGCGCCGGTCGGCAGGTTGCGCTCGGCGCCGTCCGTGAACCGGCCGTAGGCGTGGTCGTGCCCCTGCAGCACGAGGTCGACGCGGCGACGGTCGAACACCGGCTTCCAGTGCCGCCGTACCTCGGGATTGTCCCGGCTCGATTTGGTCGAGAAGACGGGATGGTGGAAGGTCACGATCGTCCAGGGAGCGGGGTTGTCCGCCAAGACGGCATCGACCCAAACCGCCTGGTCCCCGACCCGCTCGTTCGAATTGAGCGAGATGACGCGCAGCCCCTGGATGTCGAACCAGTACGCGGTCTCCTCGAGGCCCTTGGGACCGTTCTCCGGAAGCGCGAACTGCGGCCGCCAGTGGTGCGACAAATGCCGGGTCAGGCGTGAAGATTCGCGTGCGTACTCGTGGTTGCCGGGGGTGGGCACGCTCGGCACCGTGCCGTTCACCCAGCCGCCGGCGCCGAACCATTCCCCCCACTGCTTGTCCGAGTTCGCGTTGTCCACCAGGTCGCCCGCGTGCAAGAGGAACCGGGCACGAGGTGCGTCGCGGAAGGCCTCGCGGACCACGCGCGACCACAGCGACTTGATGTCGTTCTGCGCGTCGCCGAAGTAGATGAAGGAAAATGGCTCGGGGGTGCGGCTCGCGGTCTGGAAATGGAACCACTCGCTCCAGCGCTTCCCGTTGCCGACGCGATAGGCGTACGTGGTGTCGGATTCGAGTTCGCCGAATACGCACGTGTGGTGAAAGACCTTGCCGCCCTGGGCGTCGAGCGGTTGCGTGACGGCGGGGACTTCGCGGGCGCGCCGCGTGAAACGGGGATCGGCGTGGGCCCGGGCGAGCTGCGCCCGCGCGGGCGGATCGTCGGAGTCCGTGCGCCAGGTCACCGCCTGGGAGGTCGCGGGGTCGCCGTTCCAGGTCAGGATGATGCGATCCGGATCTCGTCCCACCGCGACGGGCTCGACCGCGGGCTCGTCCGCGCCTGCCGTCGCGAAAGTGGACGCCAGCAGCAGCGTCATCCCGAGCCTCGAGGTACCGAACCGCACCCGTGCGCCGCTTCCGCCCATCGCCCAACTCCTACGCGCCGCCTGCCCGGACGTCCATCCCGGCCGTTCCGACCGAGACTGTGAGCCCAGCATAGCCCGGGGGCGCAAGCGCGTCCAGATGCGCCCGCACCCGCGCACCCGCACTCCGCACCTTCCACGCCCGTCCGTCGGCGAGGCGCAAGGGGGCGCCGCGGAGCGCGGGAGAACCTGCCGCACCGGTTCGAGAGTGTGGGAAGCCCGTCGGCAGCGTGGTACGCTCCGGCGCTTGGGGATGCTCCAACGTCGAGGCGCGCGGTCCGGGCGATGGCGCTTCGCCGATTCGGACGAGACTACGTCGGCCATACAAGACTCCGGCACGCATGCAGACACGACTCGCGCCCCCCCCGCCCGCGATCGCGCGCCATTCGGCGGTCGCTCTGGGCGGCGTCATCGGGGCGCTGCTTCGCTATGGACATGGCGCGCTGGTTGGCACGGCCGATCCCGGGGCCTTTCCCTGGGGCACGTTCACGATCAACGTCGCGGGAAGCCTCGCCCTCGCGACCCTCCTGGCGGCGCTGCAGGAATCGGCGAGGGCGCATCCGCTCTGGCGGCCGTTCTACGGCGTGGGCGTCTGCGGCGCCTACACGACGCATTCCGCGTACGAGTACGAGGCGCTCGCGCTCGTCCGGCTGGGGTCGTCCGGGATCGCCCTCGCCTATCTGGTCGCGACGCTGATCGCGGGTATCGCCGCCGCACTCGTCGGCGCCCGTCTCGTCCGACGGTTCCGCGGCGGTCGTTGGAGGCTGCCGGTCACTCTGTCGCTCCTGCTCGCTCCCGCGGCGGCGTTCGCGGTCGCGGGGGTCGTGGCAGTCTTGATCGAAGGAAGTCCACGCCGGCCGGCCGAGTCGCTGGTGCTGGGGTGCGTCGCCGTGGCGGTCGGCGGCTCGGCCGGCGCTCTGGCCCGCGATGGCATGGGCGGCTGGGTCGGCTGCCGCGCGGGCCCGTTCTTCCCGTGGGGGACGGTCACGGTCAACCTGACCGGGTGCGCGCTGATCGGGATGTTCGAGGGGATCGCGGGCGCCGCGCCGCCGCTGCTTCGGCTGCTCCTCGTGACCGGGGTTCTCGGGGGCTACACGACGTTTTCCACGTTCGCGTGTGAAACGCTCGCGCTGGTCGGGGACGGCGGCCGCCGCCGGGCGGGCGCGCTCGTCCTGGTGAGCGTGGGCGGCGGCTTTGCCGCGGTCGCCTTCGGCCACGCGCTCGGCAGCTGGATCAGAGGCGGATCATGATGCTGTTCCCAGAGCTCGATGCCCTGATCGACGAGGAGCGGATCACGATCGAGAAGGTGCGGGTGATCCCAGACCGCCACACGGGCAGGAAGGGAGAGGCGAAGGCACCATGAAGCTCGTGTGGCTCAACCTGCTGCGCTCGCCGCTCCGCACCATGCTGACCGTGTTCGGGGCCGCGGTCGCGCTCTTCCTGTTCTGCCTGCTCGAGGCGGTGCTGTTCGGGTTCGAGGCCGGCGTTGCCATGGCCGGCGCGTCGCGCATGGTGGTGCAGCACAAGGAATCGATCATCTTCCTCCTGCCCGAGGCCTACTACGTCCCGATCGGACAGGTCGACGGCGTGAAGGGAATCGCCTCGGGGATCTGGTTCGGCGGCTTGTACGATGTGCCGCTGCCGGGCGGGCAGAAGCGCGAGGAGTTCTTCGCCCAGTTCGCCGTCGACCTCGAGCACTATCTCCCGATGTACCCGGAGATCGAGGTGCCCGCGGACCAACTGCGGGACATGATGAACGACCGCGCGGGGTGCATCCTGGGGGACAAGACCGCGGCCCGGCTGGGGAAGAAGGTCGGCGACCGACTGCCCCTGCGGGGCACCATCTGGAACACTCCGGACAGCTCGCCCTGGGAGTTCATGATCCGGGCGATCTACACCTCGCGCTCGGAGACGTTCGACCGCACGATGCTGTTCTTCCACTACAAGTACCTCGACGAGACGCGCGAATTCGCGAAGGGCATGGCCGGCTTCTATGTGGTCGAGTTGAAGGACCCCGATCGCTTCGCCGAGGTCGCCGCGACCGTCGATCGCCGGTTCGCCAACAGCCCGTATCCCACGCTCACCATGAGCGAAAAGGCCTTCAACATGCAGTTCGTGTCGATGATGGGGAACCTCCAGCTGCTGTTGCGCTCGATCGGGTTCGCGGTCGTGCTCACGATGCTGCTGGTCTCGGCCAATACGATGATGATGGCGGCGCGCGACCGGACCCGGGAGATGGGAATCCTCAAGGCGATCGGCTTCAGCGACGGCCGCGTCTTCTTCCTGCTCATCGGCGAGGCGATCGCGGTGGCGTTCCTCGGCGCGCTGCTCGGCGTGGGAGGCGCCTGGGGCGCGATCAATGTCGCCCGCTGGAATCCCAAACCCGACTTCTTTCCGATCTTCCGCATCCCCGAAGCCTCGGTGCTCGCGGCGTGCGGGATCGCACTGCTCACCGGCTTCGTGAGCGGCATTGTCCCGGCGCTCCTGGGCATGCGGATGAAGGCCGTGGAAGCGCTGCGGAGCCTCTGATGACCGGCCCGGATCCCGCGGCTTTCGACCCCGTCATGCCATGCCCCCGGCGCGCGCAAGGGTCTCCCTGCCGCCAGGCGGGCCAGAACCCGCGGAGCTCGTGACCATGGCCGTCCCCTGGATCTACAGCGTGCGCAGCGTGGCGGTCCGCAAGGGCTCGAGCGCGATGGCGGTGGGGGGGATCGCCCTCGTGGTGCTCGTATTCGTCTTCCTGCTCGCGCTCGCCGAAGGCTTCTCGCGCGCGATCGCGACTTCCGGGAGTCCCGACAACCTGATCCTGATCCGCAAGGGGGCCGACGCCGAGCTGCAGAGCCAGGTGGCGCGCGGGACTGGGCGGATCATCGAGCAACTCCCCATGGTCCGGTGCGACGCCGCCGGAGTGCCGGAGTTCCTCTTCGAATCCGTCGTGGTGATCGTGAAGGAGCGCAAGGACGGAGGCAAGGCGAACATGACGGTGCGCGGCACCTCCGCGCCGGCGCAACTCATCCATGAAGGCGTCCGGGTGGTTCGCGGCCGCTGGTTCCGCGCCGGGGCCGCCGAGGCGCTGGTCGGGATCGCGCTCGCCCGGCGGCTGTCCGACTTCGCGCTCGGCCAGGAGATCGTCGCGGGCGGTCGGCCGTGGACCATCGTCGGGGTCTTCGAGGCCGCCGGGAGCGGGCTGGAGTCCGAAGTCTGGCTCGACGTCGAGCTGTTCCAGGCGGCGTTCAAGCGGGGCTCGATCTACTCGTCGGTTCTCTTTCGCGCGGCGGGGGAGGGGCCGGAGTGCCTCCGGCGGCTGCAGGCGGTGCTCGACCGGGACCCGCGGCTGCGCACGCTGCAGGCGATGACTGAGATGGACTACTACGTGAAGCAGGCGAAGATGATGGCCACGCTGATCACGGTGCTCGGGACGATCCTCACGCTGGTGATGGCGATCGGCGGTGTCGTGGGCGCGATGAACACGATGTACGCGGCGATCAGCCAAAGGCAACGCGAGATCGGCTGCATGCTCGCCCTCGGCTTCACCCCGTTCCAGATCTGGCGGGTGTTCGTCGCGGAATCGCTCGTGATCGCGACGATCGGCGCCGCGCTCGGCTGCCTGCTCAGCCTGCCCTTCCACGGGATGCAGACCGGGACGACCAACTGGGCGACGTTCGCGGAGACGGCGTTTCGCTTCGAGATCACCCCCCAGATCCTGGCGACCGCGTCGCTGCTCGCGATCGGCATGGGGTTCGTGGGCGGTTTCCTGCCCGCGCTGCGCGGGGCGCGGATGAAGGTGGTGGACGCCCTGAGGCGGACGTGAGGGCGGTCCACGACGGTCAAACCGCCTGCTCCGTCCCGTCGAGGTCGAGGCGCACGCGTAGCACGGCTTTGCCCGATCGCGTGCCGGAGGCGAAGCCGGCCCGCAGTGCCTCGCTCGTCAGCCAGCCGTCCGGGCCGGGCGAAATGGTACGAAAGCCGTCGCCCGCGAGCCGGTGGAGCTTCACCGATCGCGTGTCGCGGTCGATCAGGAGCAACTCGCCGACGCGCATCTTCTCGTAGAAGGGGATCTTGTCGAGCGTCTCGTCGCCCGGGGAGCGCACCTCGAGGACGAGATCCGGCCCTTCGTCCACGTAGGAACTCTTGGCCACAAGGAGATGCTCCCTCCCGCTGCGCAGGAAGATCCACTCCGGCACGCGGAAATTCTGTTCGGGGCTGCTCAGGTCTCGCACGCCCTTCATCGACCGGAGCCGACCGAGACCGTGCTTGGCGACGTACGCGAAGAACATCCCGAACAGGGTATCGACGATGTCCTGATGCTCCTCGCTCGGCGGCGGGACCATGTGATACACACCTTCCCACATCTCGTCGTGCCGGTCGAGGCCACGCTTGCGCCGCTCCTCGATCAGGTGCGACGGCGCGTCCACGATCACGACCTTCATCGGCCACCTCCCGGTCCTACGACAGCGAGTATAGGTCGGAATGGACCGCAGGCGCAAATCTTCTTCCAGCGCGCACAGCGCGGCCTGGACGGCCGCAACCAAACCCGTTCCCGTTCCCGTTCCCGATGGTCGGGTGCGGGAACGGGAACGGGAACGGGAACGGCGAAAATCCTCGCGCGCCGCGACAATTCCCGGGACTGAATTGTTTATCTTCGCTTGGCGCGAAGAATCTGACGGTTCGTAGCCCAGCGCACGTCGCCGGTCTACCTCGGCGCCTCTCCGCTTTCCGGGATGTCGTCCGGGATGTTCGGGACGCTCGAGGAACTCGCCCGGGCCGGCGCGTCGGGGACCGGCACGCGGCCGAGGCTGAATCCCGGCTGGCCGCGATACAGGCCCAACCGGAATTCCTGCGCCACCCGCGCCAGGGCGTCCTCGGTGGCCTGGCGATTGCGCGCGCTGACGAAACCGGCCGCGTCCGGGTCGTCGAATGACCGCCCCGCCTCTCCGAGCGCGTGCTTCACCGCGTCGTCCAGCGAAAGGCCCGAGGTCGGCGATTGGTCCGGGGTGTCGCTGGTGCGAACCAGCAGCCACTGCTCGTCGGTGTTCTGCAGCAGCTTGAAGGGGAGCTTCCCCGTGACCGTGGACGCCGTGTCGGCTTCGCTGAAGGGCGAGCCGTCGGGGTGGGTGTGGAACGTGCCGACCACGCGGCCTCCGGCCTGTTCCTCCGGGACCGCCGGGTTGCGCGTGAAGCCGTTGGTCACGCCGGCGCCGGGATTGACCACGTGCAGGTTCCCCTGCGGATCCTTGACGATCGTCGCGCCGTGCTCCTGCCTGCCGGCTCCGCTGGCCCGGGTCCGGCGCAGGGCCGCTGCCGTGGCTTCGTCCAGATTTCCGGTCAGGTCGATCGCGGGCGGCAGCTCGTCGTAGCTCAGGTCGTCCCGGGACAGGTCCGCGATCCGACCCGCCGCGCAATCGAGCAGGGAGTCATAGTAGCGCAGGTGGTCGTCGGGGGTGGCCGTCTCCGGCAGCGTCCCGAGTGGAGGCGTATCGCCCGCCTTCATCCGATCGAGGGGCGTGGTGGGGAAGGACACGGTCGAGTCGACCGGCGAGCCCTGATCCGTGGTCGCCAGATCCGCCTCCCAGAACCGCGCCACGCGTCGGCCGAAGAGGGTCACGGACCCGATCAGCGCCAGCGAGACTGCGGCGATGATCACCAAGTATTCGGTGGTGGAGGCGGCGGAGTCGGATCGGCGGGTGCGCGTCATTTCGTGGCTCCTTCGCGGTTGGGACGCCAGTCTCTTACGCAACCAGCGTGCCCCGAAACGCATCCGTTGAAACGCCATAACTAGATACACAAAAACATTATGGGGAAACATCGCCAGGCGGTCACCGTGCCGAGGGGCGTTTCGAATCGTAACCAGCGTGTGAAGTGGGAAGAACTGTAACCTCCACCCGCGAGCCCGTCGATCACGGAATCACCAGGAGCGGCCACGACTGCACCAGGAGAATCGACGGTGAGCGTGGATCGGGTCAAGTCGCGAGATCGCCCGTCCGCTGCGGTGTCCTGATCCGGCCGGTGCAGCGATCGAAGCACTTGATCGCGATGGTCACCATCGCCAGACCCGCCAGGGTCCAACCGACGATCCAGCCAGGGACGAACCACTGCCCCGTCTCGCTCCAGGGATCGTGGCTCCAGAAGCTGGCTGCGTAATCGCGGTAGCGGATTGCCTCGGATACCATGACGAACGGGCAACCTTGGGCGATGACGTTTCTCCATTCGTGATTCACCCCCCCGTTCATGACGAGTTGGGAGAGCAGCGGCGGTCCGACGATCGCGGCGGCGAGCCCCGCCAGGACGAGCAGGGTCGCGGTCGCCGAGCGACGGAAAAGGGTGGATGCGAGGATCCCCATGCCGCAGCAGAAAAAAGAATAGGTCCAAGCGACGGCGAGGCTGCGCGCGAAGACGCGCGGCGAATAGAGGTCGGCCAGGAGCATGAAGACCCCGTGCATCGTGGGCAGGAGCAGCACCGGCAGCGCGCCGCGGAGGGTGGCGAGGGTCTTGGCGCGCACGATGTCGCGCGCCTCGAGCGGTGAGACCAGGAGCGAGTCGAGCGTCCCGCGCTCGGCGTCCTGCGACACCGAGGAGGCGGCCCCGGCGGCCACCACCAGGAAGGCGCAGCCGGAAAGCACGGCATCGAGCGCTTGCAGGGTGGAGTTCCGGCCGAGGTTGGCGCCCGCGAGCAGGTAGGTGACGGCGAGCAGCACGTAGAGCAGGAGCACGAGCCGCCCGAGCGCCCGGCGGGTGCGGGTCAGCCCGGTGGCGCACTCCAGGCGCAGGAGGGAATCGAGCGCCGGGCGGGCGGCGGTTCCGAAGGAACGGTTCCAGCGCCAGCGCACTTCGGCGAGTCGATCGATCCAGGCGCCCAGCCTCTTGGTCCAGGAAGGGCCCGCGGTCCGGTGGACCAGCCGCGGGAGCTGCCAGCAGACGCCCGCGAGCATGAAGAGCGAGAGGATCGCGTGGACGGCGGTGCAGGAGAGCATCGCCTCGAGCGGCGACCGCCCTATCCAGCGGAAATCGTCCACGTGGGCCAGCACGGAGATCGGGTCGACGAAGAAGCGGATGCGATCGAGCGAATCGAAGAAGAGCGGGCCGAGGAACAGGGCAGCGAGGCCGAGAAAGGTGCCGATCAGGGCGGTGTGGTAGCGGGCGAGCACCGAGGAGAAAAAAAGCCCCACCGCGGGGCCGGAGCAGGCGAGGATCAGCACGCCCCACGTGCTGAAGACCAGCTGGCCGAGCGTCGCGCCGCCCAGCGCCTTGGCGATCAGGAGGAGCGGGAGGGCGGCGACCGCCAGGAGGGCGGTGCGCACCACGCAGGCGAGCCACTTGCCGGTCGCGATGCCGACCGACCCGAGCCCGCCGGCGTAGAGCAGGCCGAGGGTGCGCCGGCGCGCTTCGCTGTTGACCAATCCTGCGCTCAGGATCGGACCGATCACGATCACCAGGATGCTCTGGGCAACAGCGGCCTGCCAGAACAGCTGCCGTCCCAGCTCCGCGAGTTGCGCAGCACCGAATTGACCGAGGTACTCGTAGCTCGAACGATGAGCGGTCCAGTAGAGGAGAAAGATGCCCACGAGAACCAGCAGGTAGCCGACCCGGACGAAGTAGTGACGCCGCTCCCGCGCGCTCACGCGCAGCTCCTTGAGGACGAGGTGAGCGAGCGCCTTCACGTCACCTCCCCCTGGGTGAGATCGAGGAAGGCCTCCTCGAGGCTGAAGGGCAGCTCGGTGATCTCCCGCAGCACCGCTCCGGCTTCGATCAGGGCCTGCGGCAGCCAGGTGATCTCCGCGCAGTCCCGGGCCACGAGCACCGTGAGGGTGTCGCCCGCGACCGTGGCGTCGCGCACCGCGGCATGCGCCCGGATGCGCTGCAGGGCGGGCTCAGGGAATGCCGGGGCGCGCACGCGGATCCGCCGCACGCTCTGGACCCGGCCCATCACCTCGGCCAGCGACCCCTCGACCACGAGGCGACCGCGCTCGATCAGCCCGACGCGGTTGCACAGGTCGGCGATGTCCTCGAGGATGTGCGAGGAGATCAGGATGGTCTTGCCCATGCACACCAGCTCGCGCAGCAGCCCGCGCACCTCGACCCGGGCCTTCGGGTCGAGGCCGCTGGCCGGCTCGTCGAGCAGGAGCACGTCCGGATCGTGGACCAGCCCCCGCGCCAGGCCCAGCCGCTGCTGCATGCCGCGGGAGAGCGTGCCGATCACTCCCTCGCGCTTGCCCTGGAGGTCGGTGAGCGTCAACACGTCGCCAATCACCCGTCGGCGCCGGGCGGCGGGCAGGCCGTAGATCCCGGCGAAGAACTCGAGGTATTCCTCGACCGTCAGCTCCTCGTAGACGCCGAAGCTGTCCGGCAGGTAGCCGAGCCGCCGCCGGACTTCGCGCGGGTTCTTCGCCACGGAGAACCCGGCCACGGTCGCGACGCCCCCGCTCGGTCGGAGCAGCGTGGCCAGGATGCGGATCAGCGTCGTCTTGCCCGCGCCGTTGGGACCGATCAGGCCGAACATGTCCCCCTTGGCGATCCTGAGGTTCAGCCCTTCGAGCGCGACGGTGTCGCGATAGCGCTTGGACAGGCCTTCGATCTCGATCATCGCTCTACTTCTACCCAGCAGCGCACGTAGTCGAACCGCTCTTCCCAGCCCGGGGCGCCGGAGAATTCGAGGGGGCAAGGCGCCCCCGTGACGGGGGCGATGAACAAGACGGTCCTTCCCGATGCCGACTCGCCGTCGTCCTCGGCGGGACGGCCGCGGCTGGTGTATTGGGTATGGGGAGGCAGCCAGCCGGACCGGGGACGATCCGTGGCTTCCGAGGGATCGGGAGTGGCTCGTACGTCGAATCGAGCCCCGGCCGGCAACTCCGGCAACTCCGCGACACCCCCAAGGAGAAACAGCCTGCCGGGACCCCAGTCGTAGGGGGAGCGATTGACGCACGTCACCCGACGATACGGGGGGGTGGATTGAACCCGGATCTCGATCCACGGTCCCGTCGCGGTCCACCGGCCGGCGACGCCCAACAGTTCTCCCCCCGAGAGCCGCGTCCGGACGCCCGCCTCCTCTTCGTGGTACGTGATCGGCGGTTCATTCGACCCGGAGCCCCAGTCCAGCTTGCGCGGAGAGAGCTCGGCGTCCGGAGCGGCGATGCGCGCCACCACCTGCGCGGGATCGGGGTAGAAGGCGGCGCCGTGGACCATCACACGGGCCAAGGATCCCCCGGACGCGACGTCGAAGAACTGCACGCTGCGGGTTCGCACCGGGCGGACGTCCGCGGCTCCGCTGAAGTGCCAGAGCAGGGCCGCGAACCCTGCGATGGCGAGCGGGCAGGTCCACCACGTCCACACCGGCCGGCGGAGACGGCGCAGGCACCACCACTCCAGCGGACCCACGACCGCGACGTAGAGCAGAACCCACGCGACCAGGCTGGAGATGCCCGGCAGTCCTTCGACCGGAAAAGCGGAAAGCGCGGAATGCAGAGCCTGTCCGTATTCGTACCCGGCCCAAGCCTGGTTCTCGACCGTGGGGGGTAGCCGCAGCAGCCGTCGGTAGATCGCCGTGGCATCCGGGAGATCCGGCCGCTGCCGCCACCCGGCGACCGTGAGCCGACCGAGTTCCACCGGCAGGGTCACCGCAACCGGTCCATGCTCGGTCTGGACCAACTCCATGGGCGCGGTTGCCGGGTCGGTTCCAAGTTCCGTCCGGGCCGGCTTCTTCCGGCCTGGGATGCCGAGCCGCAGGGCGGCGAAGGGCCGGGCCGCCGGCGCATCCCCGAGCCGGGTCGCGGTGACCGGCTCGCCGACCATCTCCGGCAGCGCGGCCGGCAACCCGGCCAATCGGCCGGGCTCCGCGGTCTCGACCAGCAGGTGCCCGCCGAGCTGGATCCAGCGCGCCAGCGCATCCGACGCGGCCGGGCACAGCTCACCCGGGACCGGATCGATCCAGTGAATGCAGTCGAACGGATCCAGCGCTTCCACCTGCTCGGGCATGTCTGCGGGGCGCAGGCGCACGCGGATGATGTCTTCCTGAACCTCCTGGGGTCCGGACCATGCGCCCTCGGCGAGGACGCCGACGAAGGCCCCCGGAGGTGTGATATCGCTCGCGGGACTGCTGGTGAACCCGGACTCTGGACGGCCGGGGAAGCGCACCTCGAGGACGACCTCGCGCGCGAACCCCGCCCAATACGAGAGGAACACGCGCCGCCGCGATCGCGGCGGCAACGCGAACTCCGTGCGCGCTGCCGAGGCATCCGTCGGGGTTTCCGGCCGAACGGTGCATTCGGCGGCGACGGTTTCGCCGCCGTCGTTGCGCAACTCGAAGATCGCGGTGTTCCACCGCTGCGCAGGTCGCCAGATGCCGGTGAGCAGCCGCGCGGAGACTTGCACGCCCGGCGGCGGAGTCGGCCCCTCCGGCGCCTCCTGAGCCCGACCCGTGCCGACGGCGATCGCCGCGCAAGCCAGGGCGAAGGCGATGAAGCGCCAGGCCCGCTGCGGCGGCCTCCGCGCTCCCAGGGTGGGCATCATGCGGGTTCACTCCTTGCCGCGTCGGGTTGGTGCGACCGGGACCCCCCCGGTCATTCGGGTCCCGCGCGGGATTCCGGATTGCACGGGCGAGGCGTCAGCGTCGGTCCTCGGTCCCGGGGCTCGACTTTGCGCCCGCTTCCGTCGCCGGCTCCCCGTCCTGCTCCCGCGGTGCGCCGATGCCCAGCAGATACGTCGCGAAAGTCTCCGTATCCAGCAGCGCCTGCGCCGTGCGCGCGAGTTCGTCTCGGCACCCGCACTCGAGCGTCGCCAGCGCTGCCGCGGCGAGCGCGGATTCGCGCTCGGCGCCGTGCGGCAGGGCCTGGATCAGTCGCAGCGCGCCCGCGATCCGGTTCCGCGCGTCGGAGTGCTCGAGGAGGGCCGCGGCCCCGCGTGCGTCGACGAGCGCCGCGAGCGCGCGCTCCCGAGCGGATCCGGGTAGGCCGGCTTCCGCTCGCGCCAGCGCGACCTCGTCGCGCACCTCGCCCACCTTGTCGGCCTCACCAAACGCGGCCTCGGCCTCCCCGGTCCTGCCCGACCGGGCAAAGGCACGGCCCACCATCGCGAGTGCGCGCGCCCGCAGTGCCGGCCGAGGCACCGTGCGCGCATGTCCCGCCGCCGCCTCCGGCTCGCCGGCCGCGAGGGCGTGCTCCGCCAGCTCGACGAGCGCGTTCGCCCGGACGGTCGTGCTCCGCGCTGCCGCGACCGACGCCGCGATGCGGACGCGCAGTTCGCGGGCGCGCACCGGATCGCCGAGTCGGCGCAGGCAATCCTCCGCGGCGAGTTCCGCCATCAGCCGGCATTCCTCGCCGAACACGAAGGGCCGGTCGATCGCCGCGGCGGCGGCGAGCGCGTGCTGCGGGCGGTTCGCTGCGCACGCCGCCCGCGCCAGGTCGAAAAGCGCCATCGCGCGCACGACCGCGTGCGGCTCGGCTCCCACGGTCGCCAGCGCCCCCGGGAAAAACAGGTCCCACGCACCGGCGGCGCCGCCGTGCCGGATCAGCGCCCGATAGCTCCTCGAGCGCTGCGAGGGCTTCTCCTGACGCCGGATCGCCTCGCCGTCCTTTTCCGTCGGCGCGTCGCGCAGGTCGTCGAGGCCGCGTTCCAATTCGATCTCGTCGGTCCGCGTTCGCAGCGCCGCTTCGATCACCTCGAGCACCCGCTCCGGCGCAGGCCGGAGAATCCGGTCGCCCACGCGCGCCTCGAACGAGTCTCGCGCGACCCAGGCAGCGACTTCCGGCGGCAGGTCCTCGGGCCACGCGGGCGGAGCGTGCATGGCGAGTTCCGCGGCGGAATCGACCAGCACGGACGCGTGCGCCCGCAAGAGCGCGACCACGACGCGCGTCAGCGGACCCGGCCGGTCCGCCTCCGCGCCGATCAGGCGCTTCGCACCCGCGAGCACCGGCTCGCGCCACGGCGCGGCCATCAGCTTCGCGACCGGCAGCCGAAGCGGTCCCGGTTCGCCGCCGCCGTCCCGGCACCAGCCGAGCGCGTCGACGGCGAGGAACTTCTCCGGCGCCGACCCGGCCAGGGCCAGCGGATCGGTCGCCAGGAAACGGTAGCACTCCGCGAAATCCTCGATCGGGTCGAACGACGCATAGGGCGTGGGAAAGCGCCCGCCCGCGGCGGGCCGGTCCCGGGCCAGCGGACCACGGTCGGCGCCGAGCGCGATCCGCATCGCGACGATCGGCAGCTCGTTGGAGAACGACCCCCAGACGAAACCGTCCGCGGGCCCGTCGTCGGCGTCCCACCA
>ORJL010749876.1_pt1 | contig 25999 bp, 31 predicted proteins | sample 1779941 | NCBI WGS metagenome assembly ORJL01 (sample SAMEA104232317, study PRJEB22302) | groundwater metagenome | biome: forest; feature: aquifer; material: groundwater | place: USA | collected 2011-08-07 | depth 5.8 m
ATCATAGCGCAAGGTTCTTGACACAGCAAGCTGCGGGGTATCAAACCACGATTTGAAAATGAAAAGATTTATTGCTTCTCACAACAACTATCCTTAAAAGCTTAAATTTCTATAAAATTGGATGCTCAAAAATAATAAGTTTCATGATTTATTTAGAGTTAATAAAGAAAATACCTAAAATTTCGCTATCCCCACAGCAAGCTGCGGGGTATTCGCCGCGAAATTTTTCGCTTTCAGCGACCGGTATTTTCAGTCTTTCAAAATCTGCCACAGCAAGCTGCGGGGTATTGACCCAGATTTAGAAATAAACCAGTAATCGGGATGATTCATCTTGCTGGCGGAAGTAGTAACGAAAAAATAAGAAGAGCATTAGAAGAATTAGCAATATACTTACAAGAAGGAGTAAACGGGGCAATAGTAGAAGATTACCATGGAACTTTCGAGGATATAGAAGAAACATTAAGACAAGCTCAGGGAAAATTCAATATTTCCCTTGGAGTTAATGTTCTAAGAAATCCTTATTCTGGGTTTGGATTAGCACAGAGATACGGAGCAAGATTTGTACAATTTGATAGCGTACAGACACCTGATTTAAATTTAGAATTATATGACCGAATGAGGGCAGAATTTCCTAGCGTTGTTGTTTTAGGAGGAGTTGGATTCAAGTACACTCCTCCGACTGGAAATCCCCTAGAGGTCGATTTAAGAGAAGGAAAATCAAGATGCGAAGCAATTGTAACTACGGGGGATGGAACAGGAATTGAAACCCCTTTAGACAAACTAAAACAATATAAGAGATTACTTGGAGAGTTTCCTTTAATTGTTGGGGCAGGAGTAAACCTAAAAAATGTTCATGGGCAGTTAAGCATCGCTGATGGAGCAATCATTGGAAGTTATTTCAAACCTGACGGAAATACCCGGCTTCCAATTGACAGACAGAAAGTGAGAGATTTAATGAGAGTAGTCAGTAAAGTCAAATAAAAGAAAGCCAATATTTAAATTATTCCTTTTCCCTATACCCTCAAGAAAGGAGGTAAAAATGGGAAATCTAAACAGGAACCAAGTTGGCTTAGCAATGGGAATTTTTGCTGCAGTATGCCACTTAGTCTGGCTGGTTGCGGTTGCAATAGGCATTCAGAAATATGTTGACTGGATTTTATTGCTGCACTCCATACAACTTGACTTAACTCTTACATCAGTTGTTATCCTAAATGGCGTAATTTTGCTGGTGTTGGCATTCATAGGCGGCTATGTGGTAGGATGGATATTCGCAGCAGTATACAACTGGGCAGGTAAGTGTTGCAAAAAGTAAATTTGTTTGTTTTTTTCTTTTTCTTTCTTTTATTTTTTATTTATTGCTCGAACTGGGTGTAATACCCCGCACATTGGTGCGGCAATTGTTTCCCAGTTCGAGGCTTAAAGAATACCCCGCAGCTTGCTGCGATTGGGATTCTTTATTTCTTTTTTCTAGTAATTGTTGTACCATCAAATGGCACAGAGAAAAAACTAAAGAAAACCTACCAAACGCCAAATAACTCTGAGAATAAATTATCCCTATTACAGATGATATTGGGGTTATCAAAATTAAGAGCTATAGCAGAACAGCTCGCGATGCAGGGGGTTTATTTCTCGTTCACAAATATTTAAAACACCTCTCACCTCACTTAATAACATGAAACCCTCAAAAATAGAACTCCTCGCACCCGCAGGCGACTTTCCCAGCCTCATCGCCGCGATTGAGGCTGGAGCTAATGCAGTATATTTCGGACTGAAGGAATTCAACATGAGAGACAGCGCCAGAAACTTCGAGATTTCAGACTTGAGGAGAATAGCTGAATTATGTCGCAAAGGAAATAATACCCTAAAAAAATATCTCACGCTGAACACAATAATTTATGATAACGAACTGCCCCGGTTAGAGAAGATAATAAAACAAGTAAAAGGAAAAGTAGACGCAATTATATGCTGGGATTTATCAGTTATAAATTTATGCAGAAAATACAAGATTCCTTTTCATATTTCAACCCAGGCATCAGTCTCTAATATCGAATCAGCTAAATTTTACAAGAAGTTAGGCGCAAAGAGAATAATTTTAGCAAGAGAGCTGAACCTAAAGCAAATAAAGAAAATCTCAAAAATCATTGAAGTAGAATGTTTCATTCACGGGGCAATGTGTGTCTCAGTCTCAGGCAGATGCTTCACCTCTCAGTTCGTGCACAACAGAAGCGCAAATCGCGGACAGTGCACTCACCCGTGCAGGAGGGCGTACATAATCAAAGATGAAGAGGGAAACGAACTAAAACTGGATAATAATACTGTAATGTCAGCTAAAGATTTATGCACCCTCCCGTTTATAGAACAATTGAAGAAAGCAGGAATCTCGGTCTTCAAGATAGAAGGCAGGAACAGGGGCGCAGAGTATGTTTCAACAGTCGTGTCAGCCTACCGAAAAGCACTGGATAAAAAGTTATCAAGAGAAGGAATAAAACAAAGCTTAGAAGAGTTAAAAAAAGTCTATAATCGCGGATTTTCTTCCGGATTTTACATAAAAATGCCAACATCTGACGACTTTTTCTATAAAGAAGATGGAGATGCAGACGAAACAAAACATGTAGTCGGAAGAATTGAAAAGTACTGGCCAAATATCTCAGTTGCAGCAATAAAAATCTTCACAAGAGGCCTCAAGTTAGGCGATGAAGTTTACATAATCGGAAAGGAAACAGGAATAAAACGAACCAGGATAGAAAGCATGGAGATTAACCACAAACCAGTTGAGAAAGCGCTAAAGGGGCAGGAGGTAGGGGTAAAGGTCTCCGAATGCAGAAAGGGCGATGAGGTCTATCTGATTGTGAGGAATAAAAATGAGTCTTAAACCCTTTTTCAAAAAACATAAGCCCAAATTAATTGGATTTGCTGTTTGGGCAAGCATAATTTTGTCATTCCAATATGCTAATGCTCAAAGAAATATTAAGACATATCTTGTAAATCCAATAGTCTATATCTCCGAGGAAGAATTTCAGCGCGATTTAAAAATAAAAAAGAAGAGGCTCGGTCTGGAAAACACAATAATTTCTTGCAAAGATGATGCGGATATTTATGGAGGGCATTGTTTCAAAAATGAGGGAGGATATTTGCTCAGATTTAATCCAAAATATAAAACGCCGCAAGCTCTCAGTCATGAGCTGTATCATGTTAAAAAATGGGAAGAAGGTTTCTTAGGCGAATTATTGAACGCTTTATCATGGGGGCAGTATGAAGAATGGCAAGCTACCTCCTATGCTATCGCAGATAATCCTCCAAAGAATTAACTTTATAATGTCAGGAATACTCCCACTGTCTGTATTCCTGAGCATCCTAAAAATGCCCTGAGCATTTTTTTGATCCCGAAAAATATAAAGAAATATGAAAAAAGGACGAATTATTGCAATTATCTCATTAGCATTATTTATCATTATTTTAGCCAGTATAACTCTCCTTTCTCCCATTGATAATTCAGTAAATAACTATATTTCAACAATCCAAACTCCCTCATTAGTCCAAGTCTCGAAAATCATCGGACAAATATTCGAGCCAATTAACGTGATAGTTTTCTCGCTAATCCTTGCACTGATTTTATTTGTAAAGAAATTCAAAAAAGAATCATATTTATTTGTGGGAGCAATGTTCACGGGAGGAGTTCTGGAATATTTAATAAAGTTTCTGGTTGGAAGAGCCCGCCCAGAGAACGCGCTAATCAGTGAGACGCTCAACTCATTTCCAAGCGGACACGCTTTAATTTCACTTATCTTCTTAGGATTTTTAACCTATCTTATCCTGAAGAATCTTAAATCCGAAACACACAAAATAATTCTTGCATTTGTTATGATAATTCTTATATTATTTATCGGGGCAAGCAGGCTGATTTTAAATGTTCACTGGCTTAGCGATGTTCTTGGAGGATGGCTTCTGGGACTTGGGATATTGTTATTAGGGATATCGATAAAAAACCAGTAATCCCGAATCATCTCTAACATACAAAGAATCGCCGTCATCATTAAATATGTCCTTAAACTGCCTCTCAAATTTTGAATTTGCCCCTATTTGTTCATTGTAAATATGATTTGCATCATCTTTTATTATTATCTTTAAGCTGATTCCACACTCATTCTGCAAAATTAATGTTTCATTTTCGTCCTTATTTTTATCTATCGGATTAAAGTCTATAATTTTGATGCAGCCGTAATTATTAGATTTTTTCCACAGTCCTATACCTGCATCCCGAGCCTCTTCCTCAGCTTTTTCCAGCCCAGAATAATATTCATCTTTGTCATAAACATATAAACTTGCCAATCCTTGTTTGAGAATTAGTTTATTTAACATTTCTTCATTATAAAAAATATATCCCAAAGTTCTGTCATACTTATCCTTCCCCCTTTCCTCAATCGCAACTTCCCTCCCCCCATACTGCTTCAGGAAGTCGCGCGCCTCTTCATAATACGGCTGTTTCTTCTCAGGCGTATTTATCCCGAGCAAACGCACGTGTTGGGTAATATTTCCAATTTCATAAACGATGGTATCGCCATCGATGACGCGAGTTAGATTGACTGACATTCGTTCGTACGTAACTTCCCCAGTCATCTCGGAGGCAAGATAGCCGAGAAGGATGAATGTGTTGAAGACTAACAGAAAGATAAGGATGTTGAGAGTTTTCATAGCAAATTTATGACTCTTCAATTATTACTTTTGCTTTTCCAATAACCTCTTGAGCAAGAGAGAAAAGCTCTTTATACAAATGTTCATCTTTAATTGAAAGGATAGTTCCATACTGGTATGTCTCTCTTATATCCAGACTCGTGTTTTCATCCTCTTTTGAGTCAAGCTTTGCTATTCTGTCTATTAAAGACTGCTCGAGATTGATTTGCTTGTCTTCGATAAGAGATAAAATAAGCGCGAAGGTGCATTCCTGGTTTCTGCTTTCATCAAAAAAACCCCTTTGTTTGTTCGTGGGGTTTTTTGGATGCTCAGAAATGCAAATCTTAACAGCATTTCTGACATAACCGAATTTTGCAACAATTGCCAGCAAGCAGTGATACATAGAATAGAAAATAGTGCTTGCGCTTATATCTGAGAAATTGCCCTTATTGAGGTAATCTGTAGCCTGAAGGTAATGCTCTGCCTTTGCAATATATTCTCTTGCTTTTTCCTTGCTTGGCTTTACAGCAATTAATCCCCTGTGTTTCTGTCCCTCTTTTAACTCCTTTTCTGCTTTTTGTAGGCACCAACTAAGTTTATTTTTTGGCTGACTCATTTTTTTAGCACCTCCAGCAAAGCATCTTCTCCTAAAACAACCAGCCCTTTTATAGCATTTAAAATTACCTTGTCTTCTGATTTTATATTTCTTTTCAAGTCTTCTTCTGCCTGAAAAAGAGGGTGAATTTTCTTTTGATTTACGAGGTTTATCTCTTCTATAGTTTTCTTAACCTTGGAAAATTTAGTTTTATTTGTAACTATTAATGCATCTATATCTTTAGCGCTATCATACTTAACAAGAACAGAGCCAAATAAGATTACTATGCTTGCACTTGTAAGTTTTTTTAACTCATTAATCCATCTCCGAATATATGGGTTGGCATTCTCGTTTTCTCTCTGAAGCAAGAACTTTACATATTGTTTTGAATAACTTTTGTCTAAATTCACTTTGTAGATTGCCGCCCTGCCTATCTTTTTAGAATTAAAAATACCCTCTTTTTCCAGTCTTTTCGCTATTTTCAATGCTCCCATATGGCTTATTCCAAGATATTTTGACATACTTCTTGCATTAAATTCTTCTGCAGGATTTTTCAAAACCAGCAGAATTGCTTTCATCTCATTGTCTGTTATGTCTTTCATTTTATATACACTTCCAGTTTATATATATAAACCCATAGTTTATAAATCTTTCTATGCCTTACCTGTCATTTCAGAAGCAAGATAGCCAAGGAGAATGAAAGTGTTGAAGACTAGCAGGAAGATTAGGATGTTTAATGTTTTCATACAATCAAGGGTTATAAGAAATATATAAAGCTAATTCCGAAAGTTATTTAAAATTAGGTTTTACTAAACTAACATGGGAATCTTTGACAGCAGAGAAGAACAAGACCGGGAAGCCGGAGAAAAACGCGGAAAACAAGAAAGAGAATACAGAGAGAACCATGATTTTTCTTTTCCTGTAAACGAATTGGGCGGGGATTTTGATGCAGTAATTAATCTTAGATGACCAGAGTTTGATGCTGCGAGAGAAGCTGCAAGAGAAGGAAGAGCGTATGAACCTCCTCAAAAAAGTTCTGATAGCGAAAGTAAAAGCTCTCATTCAGATAATGATGACTCTGAACCAGAAAGCAGTTCAAACTACAGCGGAAGTTCGTCAGGCGGAAGCGATTCTTACAGTGGCGGTGGAGGGGACGGAGGTTCTGGGGGCAGCAGCTCAGGAAGCAGTTCAGGGGCGGCAGACGCAATAGGAGGATTACTGGGGCGTGTTATAGGCATCGGGCTCCCGATATTCGGATTAATGAAGGGATGTGAATATTTGGATGGCAAGATTCATGGGACAAATAGCGGACCGCAATGCCAGATACAAAGGTATGATCCTCCGGTTTATAAGGAAGAAAATTTAGAAGAGAGAGTTTCATTACCTCAGTACTCTTGGAATACTTCAGATATGACGCCTTATCGCCCTCAGAAACAAGATATCCGAATGAGGTCAGGGTTATGGTGGTGGCTAGAAAAAGAATTAGAGGGAAATCCTGAACTAAAAAGAAAACTAAGAGGTTTGGCAAAAGTTATTCAGGAACAAACTGGCGGTTTCAAAACTGATATCTATGAGTTTTCCCAATCAGACAACAAGTTATGGGCTGCAGGAGCGTATACTAACAACATTAATTCGGGAGGTTTTATATGCCACAGCGAAGATAATGGTAAAAGCTGGCAGAGGCAATGGAATTCAAAACATGGGCGTCCTGACCCGGCGTATGGAATCTACTTTTCTGATTCAAGTGAAGGTTGGGCACTTACATTAAAAGGAATTCTTCATACAGCTAATGGCGGTTCTTCTTGGAGAAGAGCCCTTGAATGTGATGGGCATTCTATTTCCAATCTTTTTATCCTTGACAAAGAAAACTTAATCGTTACTGAAGGCCGACCCTATCATTTTGGAATTTATGTTTACTCAAGTAATAATCGCGGATTATCATGGGATAAACTAAAAATAACTTCCTCACTGGAGAGAGGATTAGACAAATTAGTGATAAGTTTCGGCAAAGGGGTTGTGCATTATGGAGGAATATACTCTAAGGAAGAATAATTTCTCATTTTCCTCTAACCAGTTTCCAGCCCTCAAAAACAATTAATCCCTAACTTTTCTTAGTTACGTAATAGGTTTTCATCTCCTTTCAGATTATATAAGCAGCAGTATAATTATCCCCGCAGTATTAAGTAAAAAGCTTAGCTTCATCATAGTTCCGAGTTTTATTCTTGTCAATCCTGCAAGCATTATCACGCCGGCTTCGTCAGGAAGCGGGCTGGCAATGAAAAATCCTGCAAGAGCGTACATTAGGTATAACTGAAACTTTTTGCCGATGCTTTTCTCAATCAGTTCAGAAGCTTCTTTCATTACTTTCGTATGTTCTAATCTGTAAAATTCGTCCTCAAACGAAAATCGGATACACTTGAATAGCATCATATCTCCAGTTAATGATCCCAATCCCCCAACAATTCCCGCTAGCCATACATTCGCAGGATTAAGAGTTACAAAAAATCCCACAGCAAACGGAGCGGTAAATCCAAACGCAAACAAAATTCCCGCAATGAACACGCCAAGATAGCCATAATCCCCCAAGTCAGAAACGAATCCTGAAACAGCAGGATTCCTGAAAATAAGATAAGCAAGAACTATCGCGATTATCAGTCCTAAAATTTTGGGATACCTAAACTTAAACAACCTCTTCATTTTAAAAGCAAGTTTGAATACTATAAAAATCTTGGCACATTTCCCAATTGTCGATATTACACTTGCCATAAAAATAAAAATAAATAATTAATGCAATACATCAGGTTTAGCAGATTAATTAAAATTTGGATTTAGAATAATTTTTGATTTCGTCGCCAACTTTGTTCATAGCAACCTTTAAAAATGCACTTTTTCTAACATAAAAGCATGGCAAGAGTCAGAATAAAGCTCTCAAGCTCAGATATTGACGCCTTAAATAATATCTGCGGTGTAATTAAGGACATAGCAAGCAGAGCGGGAATAAACATTTCCGGACCGATTCCCCTGCCGACAAGAAAGCTAAAAGTTACAACAAGAAAAAGTCCGTGCGGGAACGGAACAGCTACTTTTGACAGATTTGAAATGAGAGTTCATAAACGAATTATTGACCTGCCAGCAGACGACAGAGTTCTGCATTCGGTTATGAGAGTGTCTATACCGCGAACAGTCAACATCAAGATAGAGATGAAAGATTAACAATCTTTCTATTCTTATTAAATTTTATAAATTTTACTTAAACAAATCCAGCCAAAATGACCAAATGTAGATTCGGATATGATGCTGCGGCGAGAACAACAACTCGCCCAACTGAAGCAGCAATTATAGCAGGCGCTCTTGAAGAAATAGCTCTGATTCAAGAAACCCCCCAGCGAGTCTCCAAATTTCTAGAACGCCTTTCAGCAGGATTAAAGAGATATCAGAAAGATTACGAAATAACGACCCTAAACGGAACAAATCTTCTTTTCGAAGCAAGAAGGGCAGCGTCTAAGGTTGAAAAACAAAGAGGCGCTGCGTTTATGAGGTATCTGGCAGTACAGACCCAAAAGGTAGTCTCAGATGACTGTAAAATTTATCAGCAGTGCCGCGCAATTCTAGAACGACACGAAGTAATCAGTACAATACGAGCCGCTCTTACAGAATACCAGCTGCATGTTCCTTCGAAAGAGTAATTTTATAAACAAACTATTTGTTCTCAGGATATGCCCACGTGGGACAACGGTTACTCCGCGCGACTGGAAATCGCGTTTCCGCAAGGATGTCCAGGTTCAATTCCTGGCGTGGGCGTAAAAAGTTTCCATCTTGCAATAACCATGTTTCTAATTCTAAGATGGAAACTTTTTCTTTCATTCAAAAATATTTATATACCCTGAATTTTTCAGATAATCATGAATAAAAAGATAGCGGTTATCGCGATAATTGCGCTAGCCGTTATTGCAGGAGCATTTTTCATGTACAAAAACAAACCAAGCATAACAACACAAGTCCTTCTAAAAACGAATATGGGAGATATAACTCTCGAGCTATACGATGACATGCCTATCACGACAGGAAATTTTGTAAGCTTAGTCAATAAAGGATTTTACAATGGTGTAATTTTCCATAGAGTTATAGCTGATTTCATGCTCCAGGGCGGAGACCCAACCGGAACAGGAATGGGCGGACCGGGATACAAGATTCAGGACGAATTCACGCATGCAGGGGGCAATAAGAATGACAGAGGAACAATTTCAATGGCAAACTCGGGTCCAAACACTGGCGGAAGCCAGTTCTTCATTAACCTCGTAAATAATAATTATCTTGATTCAAAGCATCCTGCATTCGGCAAAGTCATCTCGGGCATGGATGTCATTGATGCAATTGGAAAAGTGCAGACAGGCGCAAATGATAAGCCAGTCAGTGAAGTTAAGATTATTGAAGCAAGAGTTATCTAGATTTACGACTAGAAATTACTAACTACTCGTTTCTTATTTTGTATGATCAGTGGAGCTATAGCGCCCAGCTTCATCCCAAGAGGCAAGACATTCAGGATCAAATTCCTCCATGAGATTTCTTTTGATTGTGTAAAGTTCATCATAATTATAATGATTTCCATTAACCGGGTTAATCGGAACAGCCCAAAGCTCAGGATGAAGGTTTATATCAAATGAATGAGGCAAAAGTTTCTTATATGACTGAGATCCCGGAAGAGGAAGTTCGTGGAATATCGGAAGAGACCATTTTGTTTGTCTTTGATGTTTAGTCATCCAATCACAAAACTCTCCAAGTTCTCTTCTAACTGATTCAACTTCTTCAGGACCATAATCTGTAAACAGAATTGTATTAAAAACTATTTCTGGAATACCTGTTTGAAGGACAGCATCAAGAATCCTATAATGGGCTTCTTTGTCAGCAAGTTTCTTAAAGCGGTTGCGATTAACCAAAGTTTCAATTGGCCAGTACATTCGATATGTTCCTGCAGTACCCTCTCTTGCAAAAAGTTCAGCAACCAATCTCTCCCTTAAGTTTCCATTTTCATCTGCTAAAATACCTACTTCTAATCCATTACTAAATTCGTGAGCAAAACCATGAGAACGCATTAATTTCATGATTTCTATAATCTCCTGCTCTGCTTCTCCCTCTTTGCGATGTGGGTCTTTCAGACGTGCAAGAAAATTGTCTTCAGCAGAAAGAAGTGTTTTAATTCCTGCTTTTTTGTAATGCTCAAACATTCTATTGGCTCTTTGAGAAGATAAACTAATGTACCTAGTTCCTGCGGTAGGACAGAAATCACAAAATCGGATGCAACCAACAGAAGTAAAATACCACATAACAGGACCACTTATCCCCTGAGGAAGAATACCATCACAACTTTCAGAATATAACTTTAATATTCTAGGTTCGAAGTTAGGAAGAACTTCATTTTCAAGACAAGCATTACGTGAAATTTTGTTCTGTCCGCTTCCCAAGCTACCTAAATTTCCTTTTGTTGCGATTCCAGGAAATGAAACTGGAACACTACGAAGTAATGCATCTATAACTTTTCCTGCAAGACCCTCTGCCTGCCCCAAAAAAACAACATCTGCTCCTTGTTTTAGATACCACTCTGGACGATATTGTGCATCTCTTCCGCCTAATAAAACCAAAGTGTTTGGATTACATTTTTTTACAGCCTGTATTGTTTGAGCTACTGCAGAAGCTCCTGCTGTAAATAAAGAGCTCATAAAACAGATATCTGCATCTTTAACAACTTCAGATAATGAAGAAAGAGATTTGCCACGAAGCATTTTATGAATTTTGCCAGATCCGTATTTGACTTCAGATAGTTTACTAAACTCTCTAGAGTATGGGCTTAATTTGTCTGGTTCGCTTGTAGCTAAATCTTGAAAATCAATCTCAGTTTGATATCCTAACTGGTTTAACTCTTGCTCTAAAACTGAACCTACATAAAATAAGCCTAAACTCGGGACTTTTGCTCTTCGAGGCACAACGCTAATTTCTTTGTTGATTCCTGCATAACCTTGTAGAGTTACGTCTATTTCTGGAGGTCTTACTCCTACTATCTTTACAGTGTTTGTATCTATCATAGCGTTTCACCACTATGAAATGGCTCTATGAAGATATTAGAACTTTAGTGCTTATTTTTAATCCAAAATGCAAATGTTTATATATTATAATAAATTATAGATTAAATATGGTAAAATACTTACTTAAGGAGCAAGATAGAAAGATTATCTCTTTTTTAGATGGAGAGAGTAGAATCAGCATAAATAAATTAGCCAAGAAAGTCCATCTTTCAAAAGATGGAGTAAACTACAGATTAAAAAAACTTTTCAATGAAGGAATAATAACCCGTTGCTTTGCAGAAATTAATGTTGCTAAATTAGGATTAATCATTGGAAAAGTTGCTTTGCAATTTCAAAATTTAGATGATAAAAAAGCAGATGAGATATTTGAGTATTTAAGAAAGTCTACAAAGATTCCATGGGTGGTTTATTGTAGCGGAAGATGGGACTGTATCTTTGGATTATTTGTTAAAGATATTTATGAAACCCAGGAAGTTCTAAACGATTTATCAGAAAGATACGGAAGATATATTCTTGCAAAAGAAGTATTGGTTGAACCTGAGTATTATATTGTTGGCAGAGGGTGGCCAACTAATCAAAAGAATAGGATTCTTGCTAAAATTGGGGGAAAAGTTGAAGATATTGCTGACGAATTAGACAAAAAGATCATTGAAGTTCTCGCTAAAAATTGCAGGACCCCAATAGTGGATATTGCGATACCCCTCAGACAGTCTGCAGGCACAATTATAAATCGGATTAAGAATCTTGAGAAAAAAGGAGTTATTCAAAATTACTTTATTGGCTTGAATTTAGATAAAATAGAAATGGAATTTTGTAAGGCTTTTGTTTATCTGCAAAATCCTGCAAAAAGGGAATATGATTTACTCGTTGAATACTGCTTAAAGCATCCAAATGTAACTGCAATAAGCAAAATGGTCGGTGCTTGGGAAATGGAAATTGAAATGGAAGTTAAAAACTTTGATGAATTTTATAGGATTATGAATGATATAAAAACAAAATTCAAACATGTTATCAGAAGTTATGAGGCAGTTACAATCACAAAAGAGCACGGAAGAGATTATAGCAAATTTTTATGACTAGATTTCTTTCCCCGCCCCATCTAACAGTCAAACCTGTAAGCTTGCCATTTGTTCTTCATCTAATCCTGTTAATTAATAATCAACCAACAAAAATAAATAATGAATGTGCAGCAAGGTTAACTTTAGTCGAACGATAGCGAAAAAAGTTTTCACTTTAGAATACAAAATTTAATATAGCAAAGTGAAAACTTTTTGAGGCGAGAGTTATCTAGTTGTTATTCTATTTTCTTTTCTCTGTGCAATACTTTCCGCACATTGAACATCCTTCAGATATGTTAGGATTACTGCTGCATTCAGTTTTTACTAATTTTTTAAATTTTCTTTTGTCAAGTGCATAATTAGCCATTGCTTCCCAATCTAATCTTGAACGTGCTTCGGACATAAATCTGTCTCGCTGTTTTGCTCTCGGTACTCCTTTTGCAATGTCTGCTATATGCGCTGCAATTTTTGTAACAATAACCCCTTCTCTAACATCATGCACATCAGGTAATCCCACATGTTCTTTAGGAGTTACATAACAAAGAAAATCAGCCCCATACATTCCAGCCAAAGCTCCGCCAATAGCACAAGCTATATGATCATAGCCAACTGCAACATCTGTTGGTAATGGCCCTAATACATAAAAAGGAGCATTTTTGCAGATTTGTTTTTCAAGTTGGATGTTTCTTTCTATTTCATTTAATGGAATATGACCCGGACCTTCTATCATTACCTGAACTCCCCTGTCTCTGCATTTTTCTGCAAGTTCTCCTAAAACTCTCAGTTCATGGAGTTGCGCATCATCAGTTGCATCTTCTACGCAACCCGGTCTTAATCCATCACCAAGACTTATTGTAACATCATATTCTTTTGCTATGTCTAAAACTCTGTCAAACCCCTCGTATAAAAAAGATTGTTTATTATGTCTTTTCATCCAGTTTGTTAAAAAAGTTCCGCCTCTGCTTACTGTTGGCATCACTCTTTTTTCAAGTAATGACAAAGCTTCGCGAGTAACTCCTGCGTGAACTGTTGCAAAATCAACTCCATCTACAGCATGCTTTTCAAAAACTTCTAGATATTTATCTAAAGTAAGATCTTCAGGATTTCCTGTTTCAATGACAGCTTGATAAATTGGTACAGTTCCAATTGAAACATGAGACGATTCTATAATTCGTTTTCTGATTTCATCAACATTGCCGCCCAAACTCAAATCCATAAGAGTATCTGCACCTGCTTTAATCGCAGTATCTAATTTTTCTAACTCTGTTTTGAGGTCAGACTTAATGGGAGAAGTTCCAATATTAGCATTAACTTTTGTTGTTAAACCATGCCCTATCCCAATAGGGTTTAAAATTGCATGATTAACATTAAAAGGAATAACAACTAACCCATTTGCTATATTTTCTCTTAATATATTCACGTCAATACTTTCCTGTTCTGCAACGTATTGCATCTCTTTTGTTACTTCATTATTTCTAGCTCTTTGTAATTGTGTTGTCATTTTACTCTTATATATGCCGATGTTTGCAAGTTTGGCATTTTTCAAGGTAACCTCCATTTAAAGTCATTTCTTCGAGATATTTTGGATCCCAGCAACAGTCGTTAACATCTCTGAATAAATGTTTAACAACTAATGGAAAACCAAATTCATCTGCCATCATTCTACAAGCTTGAATATCTGGAACCGGACAATCAGATTTTGCTTCTGATTCTCTTTGTGGAGGCATAAATTCTCTATCGGCAGTATTTACTAATGTAAGCCTCACATCTGGAAGATTTAAACCTTTCCTTATTCTTCTTCGTTTTTCATTTTTTAAAACTCCTAAGAAATCTTTAAGTATGCTATACGCTCCAGATATTTTTGGTTGGCAGATTGCATTATATTTTTCTTCAGATTCTGCATTTAAACTCACACTTAATGAGTCAGCATAATCTAAAAAAGATAGGTCCTTTCTTGCTTGCCACCAAAGGCCAGAGGTATCTGCTCTAACAGGCACCCCACCTCCAAAAATTTGCCTTGACTTTTTGGATATGGCTATTAATTCATCATAATGCAAAAAGGGTTCGCCTATGCCACAAATTACAATCTCATTCGGAGATGGGTTTAACTTACTTATTCTTTCTAAACCTCCTGTTATATTATCCACAGTTTGATCGTCAAAAGAAGAGTCCAAACTATACCCAAAGAAGTTTCCGAATCTTTTTACACAAAACCGACAGTCATTCAGACATCCTTCTCCAAAGTTTACAAAAACCGAACCCGGTTTGCATGGCATTGTATAAACATTACTTTTCATTTTTCTCCAGTATATTCACTACGAAGTAACAACTCTATTAGAAATATTTAATACTTATCTCCCACCTAGTGAGGTGTAAATAGCAAGGTTTTTATAGCCAGAAAACCCCAATTTTATATGAATGAACAACTGCTTGAAGAAATCGGATTGACTAAAGGCGAGACAAAAGTCTATCTTACCTTGCTGAAGACAGGAGAGACTACAACAGGCAAGATTATCGAATATTCTGGCTTATCTTCGGGTAAAATCTACGAGATTCTAGACAAACTAATCAAGAAAGGGCTAGCCAGCTTTATAATCAAAGAGAAGACAAAATACTTTCAGGCATCTTCTCCAAGAAGGATACTTGATTTTTTAAACGAAAAAGAGAAAAATCTTGAAGTAAAGAAAAAAGAGATAGAAAAAGAGCTTCCATTGCTTCTTGGAATGCAAAAACCACAAGTCTCGGAAACAGTTTTATTCAAAGGGTTAAAAGGGATCCAGACAGCTATTTTTCAGGGGCTGGACAGTTTGAAAAGGGGCGACGCTGCCCTTGCAATGGGGCTTAGAACAGGAAAGGATGAAAAGTATAACATCCTGTGGGAAAAATGGCATCACGAAAGAGAAAAAAGAAAAATAGTGTGTAAATGCATTTTTTCAGATAATCTTGGAGATTACTACAAATTTTTTAAAAAACTCAGATTCACAGAGGTAAGAGTTCTCAAAGGACTGACCCCCTCCGCGATTGATATTATGGGAGATAAAGTTTTAATTTTTACCTATGGCGAAGAACCATCCTGCCTATACATAGACAACAAGGAAATCGCAGAATCATTTAAGAGCTTCTTTGAACTTCTATGGAAAATCGCCAAGAAATAACACCCTAAAAAAAGAAACATTTAAATACTGCTGTAAACCTAATGGTTTATAGCTATAAACCAAATGGAGACAAAGAATAAAACGTCAGATAGCATCTTGAGCATACTAATCAAAGAGCCTCTTGCTGACCACAGCGCGACTTCCCTATCCAGAGCTTTAGGCATAACAAGGCAGGGCTTATGGAAAACCCTAAACAAACTATTCAAGGATAAATTAATTTCCCTTAAATCAATAGCAGATACAAAGAAAAGCGCAGTTAACATAAAGTTAAATTTTGAAAATCCAATAACGGAAAAAGTTATTTCACTATTACTGACAAAAGAATCTCTAAATTACGAAAGATGGAGATTTAATTTTTCTGAGGTCAAGGATTATTCTAGGTTTGTTATACTTTTTGGGAGTATTCTGCATTCTCCAAAAGAAGCGAATGATATTGACTTGCTGATAGTAGCAGATGACAAAAAAGATTTTCATGCAATAGGCAAAACAATATTAAAACTGCAGCAAACTCAAATAAAAAAAATTCATTTCATAGATCTTTCAGACAGCGAGTTAAAAGAAGAGCTTAAAATTAACAAAAATAAGGCGTATATTGATGCTTTCAAAAAAGGCGTTGTCCTACTTGGGCAGGACGACTATGTAAAATTTATTAGAGATTTGGTTAGATAAATAAAGAAAATGCTCAATGGCATTTTCTATCTCTCAAAATCTGCCGAACCAAGAGCACAAGGTATTAAACCGGGATTTTAAGATGACAGAAATAGAAGATAAACTAAAGGAATGCTTTAGGACAGCAGAAAGAAACGAGAAAGAAGGCATAAAACATAAAGGTCTACTAGCAAGAAGCCCAAATCAAGAAGAAGCAAAAGGATACACAGAAAAAGCTAAGAAAGAATTAGAGCTTTGTGCTTTTTATAAAGATAAGGGATTTGACTATAAACTTCCAGAAGAATGGTTTTACATATTGTACTACTGTGCAATTGCAATACTATGTAAATTTGGAGTTGAATCAAGGAGCCAAAAATATACTGCTCTTTTTCTTAAATATGTTAAAGAAAAAGGAATTATCGGATATGATGACGAACTCATAGAAAGGATCACTGTTCATGTAAAAAAAGACGAAGAGTCTGATGTTGATAAAAGAGAAGAAGCAAGGTACAGCCCATTAATTAAAATGGAAAAGGTAGAGAAAGAGTATTGCTCCATGACTGAAGTGTGCAAGAGGGCAATTTCCCAATGCGAAGAAATAGTTTTCTCAGCTAGCGAGTTTAAGCTGCCTAAGGAACTGTTTGAATAAGCAGTATTTCTTCTCCCTGTATGAATCAAACCTCAGACTTTTGCAAATTATGATAAAGAAATTGCTTAAAATTTCGCTATCCCTACAGCAAGCTGTAGGGTATTCACCGCGAAATTTTTCGCTTTCAGCGACCGGCAATTTCAGTCTCCAAGAAAATGCCAGAAGCATTTTCGGGACCCAAAATCCAGTGGATTTTTTGGTTTCAAAATCTACCGTGTCAGAAATGCTGTCGATACCAAAAAAATTATTTTTCTCGCAAACAAGAAAAAATAATTTTTAGGGTGTTCAAGAACCAGATGGCGCACATGCCATTTTAGTGCATGGTTCTTGACATTATGCATTTCTGAGCATGCTCAAGAACCCGAGCACACTTTGTGCTTTGACAAGGTTCTTGACACAGCAAGCTGCGGGGTATTAAACCCAGATTTAGAAATAAAAATTAATGTGATTTCACAAAGGATTCATTTATTGATCAATAAACAAGTGGATTAAGGATAACTTTTAATGAGTTGTTTCTTCATCCTCCCTTAATCTTATCCCGCAAAAAGGCAAAATACTCGTCGCTATTCAAACTTGCCATTTTTTCAATTATTAATTCTGGAGTCGAGCTTGCAATCCTCCCCAAAACAGGATTGTGGTCAACTATCAACTCAAAATTCTCATTCAGCCCCTTTGCCTCAATGCCATCAATCCTTGAACGCAGAGGAGGACACTTTTGTATCTCCTGCCCGAGATGAGTGGCAATAACAAGAAAGCATCCCTTGTTCACAAAGAACTCGGCAGTTGCAGAGATAATTTTTCCAGCCACACCTGGCTCAGTTACAGACTCAATCTCGTCAGCAAGTATTAACGTCTTATTCTCTGATTTTGGCTTTATGCTTGCCATCTGAGTCAGAAGAGTTTCAAACGCTCCCTTGCTTGCGCTTCCTTTATTCTTTGCAAAATAATAAACTTCTGAAAATAAAGGCATTCTTGCATTTCCCCTGACAGGCAAACCTAACTGGAAAAATGTAACAAGCTGAATAATATGCTCAATTAAAGTCGTCTTCCCACCAGAATTAGCCCCAGTAAGAATAGAGCACTTGTTTTTATCATCTAGTGAGAAAGAAATTGCCTGGGGCGAATCTAAGAAAATATTCTCTGCCTCAGAAAAGTATAGCTCGTGAGACATCTCCGGAAAACATAAATTTCCAGCTATAACCTGCGAAATTCCCGAAATAAAATCAAAATAAATCAACAAATCCGACAACTGCTGAATCAATTTTGGAATCTTCCTCAGTTCAACTGCATGCCTCTTTACCTTCTCAGCTATCTCTGTAAACTCGCTCGAGTCCTGCTTCTTTATCAATTTTTCAACTTCATCATCATTCAAACAAATTGGTATGCTTGTTGAAAATATCTCTTCAGGCAGGTTTGTTTTTTTCACAGCATTTTCCACAATTTTCAGCAGGTCATCAGGCAGCTTTCCCTTGCTTAACATCGCAAGCAGTGTAGTTCCGGATATGCTCATCTTCTCAATTTCCAGAGAGATTTCGCTATTAATTTTTTCAAGAGCACTCTCAATATTCTCCCGCAAGATTTTATCAACCTGCTTGCTGTCAAGTAATTTCAGAAGCGGAACTAACTCGCCAACTATTTTTTTTATTTCTAAATCGGGGTGCGATACTTCGTCTGATTTAGAAAGACTGAAATTGCTCGGCAATTTCTGTATCTCACCGTTACTTTCACTCTTGTCCAGAACCTCAAGATTATTCTTCCATCCGCTTAGAATTTCAAGATACCTCTCAAGGTAAACTTCATTTATCGAATCAAGAAAGACAGATTGAGGCAATCGTTCTAGTGCCTCTGAAAAATTGTCGCAATCAATAACCTGAACAATATCATACGACTCAAGCCCCTCTAAATCATACTGCGAATTAATAAACTGACACGGGATATTCAGTTTCTGAAGTTCCTGAAACGTCTTCTCATCCTCAGTTACAGCCAAAATTCCGTATTTTGGCTTCCACCAGTTTTTAGGCTTTTCTAATTCCTTCAGGAATTTATTGTCTTTTAATGTTATTTTAGAAAAAAAATCCTGCTTTTTTTTAATATCCTCCATGCTATCTGTAAACGGAAAGCAGTTCCATAAATTTTCACTGTCAGAAAAAATAAACTGAGAATTCAGTTTATCAAGAGTCTTATTAAAAACAGCACGGCTATCTGTAGTCATAAATATGCTCTTATCCTTCCTCCGCAGCTTTCCAGCCGGCTCAAACGGATTCAGTTTATTCTCAGATATGAAACTAATCAACTCTTTTTCCATAGTTTTTGACAGGAAAGAAAGGTTTTAAAGATTATTGTGATGAGTCAAAATACCCAAATCAAAACAACTATATACCTCCCATTCACTATAAAATAATCAACATAAATACTAAAAGGAGGTAAAATGGCAAAGAAGATAGGTGGATGGGCGTTTATAATCGGTCTTATTCTGGCAGCAGTAATTGCGATAGTGGGCACTGAACAGACTTGGTCAGTGTATATACTGCTTGTTCTTGGGCTTATAGTGGGTCTTCTGAACATAACCGGCAAAGAAGTTAGTTCTTTTTTGATTGCAGCAATCGCTTTTATGTTTACTTTCACCGCATTAGGTAATGTAGCAGAAAGTATTCCGGCAGTGGGCAGTATAATCGCTCAGTTCTTTAGTTTGATTAACGTTTTCATTGCTCCAGCAGCAGCTGTTGTGGCATTCAAGGCATTGTTCGCTCAAGCAAAGAACTAAAGCGCAGGTAATTTTTTACTTTTTCTTTTTATTTTTTAGTTATTAGTGACAACTGAACAATTGACGATACAGTTAACTTATCGGGATATCCCTCGAATTTGCCTTGAGCAATATTCTATTAGCTTTAACAGCTTATTTCTTCCTAATTTCAAATTTATCCCTGCCATTTCCGCCGGAGTTTTTCTTCCAAGTTCTTGATGAGGATTCACAAAATTGTAAATTATTCTTCTCAAATCCATAAAATATTTTGCCCTCTTAAAACTTCTAAACCCGCCCCGAAATATTTTTATTCTGTCTTTCAGCCCACCGTTATATCTTTCAGCAGGATTGTTATTGTGTTTCACTCCATGTTTTTGGTAAGCAATTGAAATACCAAAATTTAATTTCGCAATCCTGTAAAAGTTTCTGCTAAATGCGGATTTGTAATTAGAAAATTTGTCGCAAGTAAATTCAATTAATTTTCTATCCTTTACTTTTTTATGTTTCTCTTTTTCATAAACTTCTTTTATCTGTTTATAGCATCTATTTTTGATTTGCTTAAGGAATTCATAACATTTCTTTTTTGTTCTTTTACCGACGAATGAATGAGCAAGAACATATTTTGTTTTGCTGTCAATTGCATTTAAATCGTAGCAATCTTTTTTCTTAACTTTAGCATATTTTTCATCGTAATGTATCCTGCCCTTTATTACAGGATTTACATTATCATTTATCGGATTTTAAAAAAATACTATACTTTTTTGTCCAGTCACTTACTGTTTTTCTAGTTACTTTTATTCCATCATGCTGCCAAAGATGGTCCTGAGTTTTGAAAAGAGATAACCCTTCATTATGCAAATGAATCGCCCTTACAATATCTTTTTTATTGTGCCTCATTCTTTCAAAGCCATCTTGCTTTACAAATTTTATTTTACATTTATTGCATAAATAAAGTTGTTTCGTTCCAGATTTGTTGTATCTATTCCCTCTTTTTACTATATCTTTATTTTTACATTTAGGACATTTCATATTATCACCTCCTTTATAGAAATAGAAGATTTTACCCTTTATAATTATATCCCTTTAACTATACAGTATCACAATTGACTAACATTTTTAAATCAAGAAGGACATTAAAGAACATGAACTGCTTTAGAATCGTTCACAAAGATAAACACACCAAAGCACGAACAGGAATAATACTAACAAGAAAAGGAAAGATTGAAACGCCCTTCTTCATGCCAGTCGCAACCAAGGCGAGCGTAAAACATATTTCGCCCCAGGATATCGAATCAATGGGCGCAAAAGCCTGCATATCTAATACATTTGTTCTTCATCTTCGCCCGGGAGAGAAACTGATAAAAAAGATGGGCGGAATAGGAAAGTTCATGAACTATTCCGGAATAAACGTAACCGATTCAGGCGGATTCCAGATGTACTCCCCTGCGTGTTATATTTCCTCAGATGAAAGCGGAGTTTGGTTCAAGAATCCATTTGAAGGCGGAAAGTTCCGCATGACTCCCGAGCATAATATGAAAATTCAAATAGACATAGGGAGCGATATTGCAATGTGTCTTGACTCAATGCCCCTGTTTCATCATTCTAAAACAGAAATAGAAAAATCAGTAGAGCTAACCACCAAATGGGCAGAAAAATGCAAGAAAGCTCACGACTCACTTCAAAAAAATCTAAAACTAAACAAAAAGCAGTTGCTCTGGGGAATCTGCCAGGGAGGAATTTATCCCGACTTGCGAGAAAAGTCAGCCACAGAGCTAATTCAGTTAAATTTTGACGGCTATTCAATCGGCGGGCTGGCATTGGGCGAGACAATAGAGCAGGAAATGAAAGCAATTGAAGTTCAGAAATCAATAATTCCTGAAGGCAAGCCAGTTTATCTAATGGGCGCAGGAAACCCTCCCGAACTTATTGAGGCAATTTCAAGGGGAGTTGACATGTTTGACTCACGCTTTCCAACTAAGAACGCGAGACACGGCACACTATTCACAAGCAAAGGAGTTCTAAGACTATTAAACAAGAAACACGAATCAAGCAAGCTTCCAATTGACAATGAATGCGATTGTTTCGTTTGCAAACACTATACGCGCGCATATCTTCGTTATCAACTGAAGATGGAAGAAGGAGTAGGCTACCGCCTTGCAACATACCATAATCTCTACTATCTTCAGCAATTGATGGAGCAGGCAAGAAAAGCAATTAAAGCGGGAAAGTTTGGAGAATTTAGGAGTAAGGTTGTTAAAGTTTATAGGAGGAGTGAAGTAAAATGAAAGACATCCACATGTCAAGAACCCTCGCGCTGAATGTTCGGGTTCTTGATCACCCCAAAATTGCGTCGGGCAATTTTTTGGTTCCAAATGAAAAGCTATTTGAAGAAAAGATTAAGAAGATTAAGAAAGACGGAAAAGCATGCCTTCACGTTATTGCGGATTTTGATAAAACCCTCACCCCCGTATTCATTAATGGCGAAAAACAAGAGACAGGGGTCGGGCAAATAAGGGCAGGCGGCTACCTCTCTCCAGAATATGTAAAAGAAGCTTACGCTCTGAAAGATAAATACTACCCAATTGAAATTGACGAGAGCATTCCAATAGAAGAAAGAAGCGGGAAAATGCAGGAATGGTGGGAAACACATCTTAAAGTAATGATAAAATACGGGCTTAATCGCGGAGTAATTGAGGATATTGTCAACAAAAGAAAAATAAAGCCCCGCCCGGATTCTTTAAAATTTTATGATGTCCTGCACGAAAATAATATCCCGCTTATTATTTTCTCGGCAGGGAAAGGAGACCTAATTGAAGGATTTCTTAAAAAAGAAGGGAGATTGTATGACAATATTCATATAATCGCAAACTTTTATGACTATGATGAAAAGGGAGTTGTTAAAGGGTACAAATCAGATATAATCCATACATTCAATAAAAATGAGGGGCAAATCAAAAGAACACCTTTCTACTTTGAGATAAAAAACAGAAAAAACATTATACTTATTGGCGACAGCACAGGCGACACAAAAATGGCAGAAGGGCTGGAACACAACACAATATTGCGCATTGGTTTCTTAAATGAAAATACAGAAGAATTATTGCAAAAATATTCCGAGATTTACGATGTTGTTATTCTTAATGATGGTTCGATGGAATATGTGAATGAAATTTTAGAAAGAGCACTCTAAGTCTAAAGTTAGTTGCATAAATGCCTCACAAGGTTTATGGGTATCATTTAATTGTTCAGTCAATTTTAAATAACACTTCAATCAACCATAATAAAATTAGTGACATTAACAAACTAACATCAGCGAGGATTGTTGAACCCTGAAACAATCCAAGCAATAAATTCCCGAGCGAACGAATGTGAGCGAGGCTAATTCTCTCGAATCTTCCCACTCACCAATAAACTAACATGATGTCCGTCTCGCTTGGCAAGTTTCTTCATAACATCAATTATCCCCGAGCCGTACTGAGCTGCCCTTTTCTTGTGCATTGCAACATCTTCCGAGATTCCCATCCTAATAGCCAGTTTTCTCAGAATATACTTTCTAATTTCTCCCCTAATCTTTAGTTCATAAGGCAAAGACAAACAAAACTCAACAACCGCCTTATCAAGACAGGGCATAACAAACTCCTTTCCCCAATATTTCCCAGTTTCAATGTTCTGACTCACCCCAAACTTAACAAAATCAGAAATATTCCTTCTCATTTCCTCGCTTCCATTTTCCTCGCTCATCCCCTGATGGCGGGTATATCCCCCCAACATCTCATCGGGTCCCTGAGAAACAATAACCTTTTTCTCGCCAGCATTCTTAGCAACAAAATAAAGAGGAAGATTAAATGAAATAGGGACAGCATTAGGAGTCAAGCGGTCATTTTTTTCTTTCCCCGCAAGTTCAATTTTATCATAAATGTCCTTGATTATCCTTCCTTGAGTTCCAATTGCATCCTCAATATCCTTTTCAGATAGCTCAATAACTTTCAGCTTCAGTCCAATCTCCCGCGCAACTTTTTTCGCCTGCAAAATATCCTTGCAACCCTTAACTCCTACAACATATCCTCGGACATCTTAGCCTGATTTGAGCAGCATCCTTGCAAGCACGGTTGAATCCAGCCCTCCAGAGAATGCCATTCCTATTTTTTCCTTCCTGTTAATTAGATTCTCTATACTTTCAATTAATAAATCATGAAATTGGTCAATATACTCCGATTCGTTCATAAATAATTAACCGACAAGAGCGTTATAAATCCTATCTCTGCCTATACAAGCAGTTTCCGTCAAAATTTGAAGAGTTATCTTTGTTATAGTTCCGGGTTTTAGTCTTTGCTCGAGTAATCTTGGGATAATAATAACCGCCTGATCGCCATGTTTAGCTATCTTTTTAGTTATAATAAATTGTTTATTTCTCATGTTCATATATCTACAACCTCATTAGTCAATTTAATCACACCATCAAAGCTCTTATCCGCTTCGTCTTTTCTAATCTTGTCAAAGAGTCTAGAGAATTTTTGCCTTCTGTCCCTGCTTATCCTTCCAGAGTAAGCTAATAACTTAACTTCTTCTAATAACCCATTATAAATTTTAGCCATTGCCTTTAAGTCTTCAGGAGAAAAGTGTACTTGATAATCAACAGTCTTTCCAAATTCTTCTAATTGATCTCTACTTAAAAATAATCTTTGAACATAAGCATACTCGCTAGTTGCAGGGTTAACCTTGTGATTTCTAGCTACCCACAACTCTAATAGTCTTGTAAAAGCCATTGCTTTATGCCTGCTCATCATACCAGAATCTTCACAAACACTAATTCTTTGTTCCAAGTCCGGCGTGTTCTCTCTGTCTACTTTAACCCCAAATCTCTTAGGATCAAGAGCAATTGGAGACCATTTAGAAACCTTATAAGAGATAGGTTTAATAGTTGTTAAGTATTTACCTGATTCTTCTAAAAACTTTATTAACCTTGAAGACTCTACTAATGTATCTCCTGGAAGTCCTGTTAAAATAAACGCATGATTCATAATCCCTGCCGCGTAAGTATTCCTAAGAACATCTCTTGTTATCTGAAACTGATACCCCTTTTTGTTTACATCTAAAACAGTTTGACTTGCAGATTCAAGACCAAATTGAATAAATCTGCACCCTGCTTTTCTTAATCTTTCACAAAAGTTTTTGTCTAAATACAAATCTTCTATTCTTCCAAAACACTCCCATTCTATTTTCACTCCAGACTCTAAGACTTTATCAACAAAAGTTCTTAATAAGTCTCCTGCTAACTCTTCGTCACTGAAACTAAAATATTCTGTCCCATATCTTTTACTAAGTTCACCCAAATCTAGAATTACTTTATCAAGATTTTGATTTCTTCTTTTTCCATCCCCCTTTCCTGAAACATTAAATTTTTTGCCTGTTTCTATTTCCATCCTCCTTCTTGAACCATCATATCCTGCAGGAATATCACAAAAACTACATGCTCCCCAGTCACATCCTCTTCCGATTAGATAAGGAATAACTGGTTTAGGTGTCCAATGATTTCCTTGTTTTATAAAACCCTCAAAGTCTGGAGCGGGTAGACTGTTAACCTCCTCAACCACAAACTCTAAATTTTCTTTAACCTGACCGTTCTCTCTATAAATAATTTTTGGAATTCTTGAAATGCCTATTCCTTCAGATAATGCTTTTGTTAATTCCACAAAAGCTGATTCTCCTTCATGATGTATTAAGAAATCAAAATAATCAAACAATCTCCTGTTAAGTTCGTCATCTCGTGAAAGAACATCATAGTTTCTTGTGATAATATTTCCTCCAAGAACAACTTTTACTTTTTCACCAAAGCGTTCTTTAATCATAGAAGATAAAACCACTGCAGGAACAATCTGCTTTTGATCACTGACTGACAGACCAACAAGCCTAATATTTTCTAATTCAATTTGAGGTAAAACTCTATCTCTAAAGAATCCATGGTAAAGATTACCTTCTTTTGAACTTACAGCATCTAGTAATCCCCCTCTGGATTTATACTCTTTATCAAGTGCGTATTCAATACTATTTCTTACGACTGTTAACATTCCATTTGTAGCTCTTTGAACTTCCTCTGTAATCGCATTCTTAGCTTCTCTAAATTTTGGAAAGTTTCTGTAAGTAGCCAAATTTCTCATGGGTGTAATAAGTTCTCTACCAAGAAAATATTCTAAAGAAGAGGCGTTGAGGTCATTTTGATGTACCCTCACATCTGGAAGTTTTTCTTTTATACTGCCAGCTAAGGGGGAACCTAAAAATAAGTTCTTAAATTTTAGATAAAGTATAGTTCCATTGTGGATTAACTTTATGCCTTTCAAAATTAATTTTTTCAAATTCTTTATCTGAAACTTTTTGTTTTAATTCATAAATCTTCTTATCC
>ORJL011262160.1_pt1 | contig 25981 bp, 21 predicted proteins | sample 1779941 | NCBI WGS metagenome assembly ORJL01 (sample SAMEA104232317, study PRJEB22302) | groundwater metagenome | biome: forest; feature: aquifer; material: groundwater | place: USA | collected 2011-08-07 | depth 5.8 m
ACCCGCCGTAATACCTCTGGCCGGGATAACCCTCGGCATATTTGTTCGTCATCACGCTGCCCTGTGCTTCCAGCACCGCTTCGCTGACAAAATTCTCCGAGGCAATAAGTTCCAGTTTGCTGGCCTGTCGCTCCGTTTCCAACTGAATGGCCTGGGCAACTTCAGGGTCAACTGTTGCTAATATCGACATTTAGAGTACTTCCTCCCGTTATTTGCTCACCTGCCGGGACCGTTTTCCCGCCGCAGATCTTTTGTTCCCAGACACCGAGTTTGTCAAGACGTTCACGGTGGCGTCCGCCTTCGAAAGCCGTTGTCAGCCAGATCGTGAGAATCGCCGCCGCCCGGTCGACATCCGTGCGTCGGCCGGCCAGGACAAGGATATTGGCGTCGTTGTGCCGCCGGCTGAGAGCGGCCATTTCCTCATCGAGACATAACACGGCCCGCACTCCGGGGAACTTGTTGGCCACAATGGCCATTCCCGCGCCGGAGCCGCAGATCAGGACGCCCCGGCTGAAGGCGCCGTCGGAAACCGCCAGCGCCAACGGACCGGCGAAATCGGGATAATCGACGGCTTCATCGCTCATGGTCCCCCCGTCGGTAATTTCCCACCCCGCCTCGGCCAGTAAAGGCTTCAGGGCTTCTTTGAGGCCAAAGCCCGCGTGGTCGGCGCCAATAACTATCTTATTCGTTGTTCCGGCCAATGTTTTCATCCGGTGAATTTCCTCAAAAGCAGTGCCGCATTTACCCCGCCGAACCCGAAGGTATTCGACAGGGCTACTTTAATCTTGCCCCTTTTCGCCCGATGGGGAACATAGTCCAGATCGCATTCCGGGTCGGGATCGTCCAGGTTGATGGTGGGCGGCATGACGCCTTCCTGGATCGCCTTGGCGGTGGCAATGGCCTCGACCCCGCCGGCTGCCCCCAGCATATGGCCCGTCATGGATTTGGTGGAACTGATGGCCAGGACCTTGCTGTGTTCGCGGAAAACGGTTTTTATGGCTTCGTTTTCGTATCGGTCGTTCAGGGGCGTGGATGTGCCGTGGGCATTAATATAATCCACGCCAGTCGGCGCCATCCCGGCATCGTCCAGCGCCGCCTGCATGCACCGGGCCGCGCCCTCGTGGCCCGGGGGGGGGGCCGCCGGGGGGGAGGCGTCGCTCGTTAAGCCGTAGCCGATGATCTCCGCATATATGCGGGCCCCCCGTTCACAAGCGGCGGTCATTTCTTCCAGTATCAGCAGACCGCATCCTTCGCTGATCACAAATCCATCCCGCCGGCGGTCAAAAGGCCGGCTGGCTTTTTCCGGCTCATCATTCATGGTGGAGAGGGCGCGCATGGCATTGAAGCCCGCCACCGCCATGGGAGTTACGGCGGCATCGACGCCCCCGGCAATCATCACATCGGCGTAGCCGGCCCCTATCATCCGGGCGGCGTCGCCGACGGCGCAGGTGCCCGAGGCGCAAGCCGTGGTGCTGCAATTAATCGGTCCCCTGGCCTGCAGCCTGATGGATACGTGGCCGGCAGCCAGATTGGGAAGAACGGCGGGAATGGTAAAAGGCGACACCTTTCCCGGTCCCGATCGGCTGAGAATCTCCTTTTCCCTTTCCAGGGTTCCCAAACCGCCGATTGCCGAACCAATTGAGACCCCTACCCGCGCCGCATGATCATCGCCAATGACCAGGGCCGCATCCGCCATTGCCATCTCGGCCGAGGCTAAAGCATAGATGATGAAATCATCCAGGCGGCGCAGTTCCTTCTTATTGACGAAGGGCAGCGGGTCGAAGTTTCTTATCTCACCGGCAATTTTTGTCTTGAAGGCCCGGCTGTCGAATTTGGTGATGCTCGCAATCCCGGATTTTCCCGCACAGAGAGCAGTCCATGTTTCGCCAGCTGGGTTCCCCAGGGGCATAACTGCACCAAGCCCGGTTAAAACTCCCCGCCGCCGCAATTCTTAGATTGCCCCCCTGGCCAAGTCTCTATCGCATTCTGCCCGCTTAATGAAGTCAATTACGTTCCGAATGGTGACGATATTCTGCAGCTCCTCGTCGGATATAGAAACGTCAAATTGCTCTTCCATGGCCATGATCAGTTCCATCAAATCGAGGGAATCAGCGCCCAGGTCATTTACGAAAGATGCCTCAGGTACGCATTGTTCTCTGGCCACATCCAGCTGTTCAACGATAATATCTATCACTTTTCCTTCCAGTTCCATTTTCCCTCTCTTCTCAATGGTTTCACTACCGGCGGCTGAGCCTGCCCTGAGCCGTAAGCCTGTCGAACGGTCACATGTAAAGTCCGCCGTTGATCCGCAGCACCTGCCCCGTGATGTAGTCCGCCTGCGGCGAAACCAGGAACGAAACCGCTCCCGCAACATCTTCCGGTGTGCCCGTTCTCCGCAGAGGAATCTGCTGCCGGATCTTTTCCTGATCCTCGGCAGCCAAAGAGGCCGTCATCTCCGTCGCGATCAACCCTGGCGACACGGCGTTGACACAGACATTCCTGCTGCCCAGCTCCCGGGCCAGGGATTTGGTCAAGCCGAGGATACCTGCCTTAGCCGCTGCGTACGCTGCCTGCCCCGCATTGCCCGCTTCGCCGGCTACCGATGCGACGTTGACTATCCGCCCCCAGCGTTGCTTGATCATCGGGCGGCTGGCAGCCTGACAGCAGTTGAATACGCCCTTGAGGTTCGTGGCTATGAGCCTGTCCCAATCAGCTTCCCGGATGCGCAGGATCAGGCCGTCTTTCACCCACCCGGCATTGTTGACCAGAATATCCAACCGGCCTTTATCCTTAATGATCTTTTCTACAGCGGCCTTGGCGGCAGCGGCGTCGGCAACGTCAAAAGGACAAAGTTCGCCGTCGCCATGGCGCTCTTTTATCAGCTTCAAGGTCTCCCGGGCTGCCTCCACGTTATGGAGGTAGTTTATATATATAAAAATACCGGTCTCCGCAAGCTTCACGGCCACAGCCCTGCCGATGCCCCTTGAAGCGCCGGTAATCAATGCTATTTTAGCTTCCCCTGTCATATCGCGGTTCAGCGTTTGGTGCCCCTGTGTTCTTGATTTACCGCCGGCAACCCGAACCCGGGTTCCAGGTCTTTATTGTCCGTCGTTTTGCCCCTGATCAGGACGTCTTTTCGAGAGGCAATACTTCCCGGCCTTTGTAGGTGCCGCAGTTGGGGCAGGCCCGATGGGACAATTTTGCCTGTCCGCACTGGGGGCACGCATTCGCTGTCGGCGCGGTCAGAAAATCGTGCGCCCTTCTCATGTTGCGCCTTGTTTTAGAGTGTCTTTTTACGGGATTAGCCATAATTATTTAACCTTTCTATTTAATCTGTCTGTTTAACCTTGAAGTTTTTCAGCACGGCCAGGCGCGGATCAACGGGAGCGGGGCAACCGCAACTCGCCAGATTCAGGTTGACGCCGCAGTGCGGGCAAAGACCCCGGCACGTCTCCCGGCACAGCACTTTCATGGGCACCTGCAGAATGATTTGTTCCGCAATCATCGGGGCCAGATCGATAATTTCTCCCGCATAATAGGCCACGTCCAAATCTTCCGTTTGCAGTTCTGCCTCCTCTTTTCCCGTTCCGGTTTCCGGCAGCAAAGTGTAGCGGAAGTCGGTCTTGATGGGCACGAAAGCAGCCTCGATGCAGCGGCAACACGTTGTTTCCACTAATGTTTCCAGGGTGCCGGTGAAAAAAATGTTCTGGTGCGATTTTCTGACCGTACCGGCGACATCAATCTTCTCCAGGGTAAAATCGGGTTCCCCTTCGCCCGTAACGAGGCCGGAAAGCACGTTCCCTGGTAAGGAAAACCGGAGACTTAACCCCTCCTCTGGGATAGTTATGATATTAATTTTTAGACTCTGTACCATGTTTTAACCTGGATTCATAACAATAAGTGGAAAAGTTAATTATAAATTCTTTCCGTTGTCAAGGATATTTTGGTTGGCACAATAAGAGCCACCCCCTGTCAAGTCGGGAAAGGTGTGTCTAAAAAAATATTGACTTATTTTGTGGGGCAGGTATTCTGCAATTGCCGTCAAGGTGACACCGGTTTTCCGAGTAACAAAAGGGGAGGAAGAAAATAAATGAGCCTGGAACTTTTTCGGCCACGCAGTTTGGAAGAGGCCTGTATGTTGCTGATGGAGAGGGAAGGGGTACGGCCTTTAGCCGGCGGGACGGATCTTCTTTCCCGGCGGGAACGGGGGATTCCCCTGCCGCCGGCCCTGGTTAGTCTGGCGGGCCTGGGGCTGGAAGGCGTGCGGGAGGCAGAGGCGGGCACAATAAGGATAGGCGCGCTGACAACCCATGCCGCCATAGCCCGGTCCAGTTATTTTTGCGCCCTCTATCCCGTGCTGGCGGAGGCATGCGCCGGCGTGGGTTCGCCCCAGATACGCAACATGGGCAGCCTGGGGGGCAATCTTTGCCATGCCTCGCCCGCCGCCGACGCCGCCACCGCCCTCCTGGCCCTGGGCGCCCGTCTGGAGATCGCTGGGCCCGGGGGCGTCAGGATGCTGCCGGTGGAGGAATTCTTTCTGGAACCGGGGCGGACGGCGCTGGCCAAGGGAGAAATACTGAGCGGCATAATTCTTTCGGCGCCGGCCCCGCATTCGGCCTACCTCAAACTCGGCCGGCGGAAGGCCATGGAGATCGCCGTGGTGGGCGTAGCGGCGGTGCTGGAGATGGAAGGGGCACTGGTCAAAGAATGCCGGATCGGGCTGGCGGCCGTAGCTCCCACTCCGCTGCGCGCCCGCCAGGCGGAGGACTTGCTCAGGGGATGCGAGCCTACGGCTGAGGCGGTGGAGAGAGCAGCGTCGGCGGCGGCGGCGGAGTGCAGCCCCCTGAGCGATCATCGCGCCTCGGCGGATTATCGGCGGGCGATGGTCAAAGTGCTCGTCCGGCGCGCCGTGCAAGCGGCCGCGGGCAAAGAAGCGGCGCCAGCAGACGCCACCCTTGCTGCCGCCGGAAGCGCCGCCGCCGGCCGGGAGCGGTCCTTGCCCGCGGGAGGGGAGGAAGCGCGGGGAACCTGGCGCCTTAATTTGCGTGTCAATGGGGAAAGTCATTCCCTGGAGGTTCCAGCCGACCGGCTGCTGGTCGATGTTTTACGGGAGGATCTGGGGCTGACAGGGACGAAAAAGAGTTGCAGCGAAGGAGAATGCGGCGCCTGTACGGTGCTCCTGGATGGGGCGCCCGTCGATTCCTGCCTGGTGCTGGCGGCCACGCTGGGGGACGAGGAAATAACCACCGTAGAAGGTCTGGCCCGGGGGCGGGATTTATCCCCCCTGCAATGCGCTTTTGTCAGCGAAGGCGCCGTGCAGTGCGGCTACTGTACGCCGGGCATGCTCGTATCCGCCAGCGCCCTCCTGGCGGACAACCCCCGGGCGGAAGAAAAGGAAATAAAGGAAGCTTTGAGCGGCAACCTTTGCCGCTGCACGGGGTACAAAAAAATCATTCAGGCTGTCCAGAAGGCCGGGGAGGAAATGGCCGGGAAAACGTAAGCCCGGCCGAGGCAGATATTTTCCTGACCGCCGCAAAAGTTCAGCAGATAGCTGAAAGATGTTTTTTAGTCCCTTGCTGAAATGAATCGTCAGCTATAGCCCTGCAGGTGGATGTGGTTTGCTATTTTATTTTCTTCAATAAATATTGGTACTTACCCCACCCCCCGGCGCCGGCAGCGTAAAGAAGAAGCAGGCCCCTTCACCCACTTTCCCTTCCGCCCAGATCCGGCCTCCGTGGCGGTGGACGATGCGCTGGACGATGGCCAGTCCCACGCCCGTGCCCTCGAATTCTTCCTCACCATGCAGCCGCTGAAAGACGCCGAAGAGCTTGTCCCGGTAACGCATGTCGAACCCGACGCCATTGTCTTTAACGTAATAGACAATTTGGCCTTCTTCCTCCTTGCCGCCGATTTCGATGATCGCCGTTTCCTGCGACTGGGTGAACTTGATGGCGTTCAATAACAGATTCGTGAGCACCTGCTTTACCAGTCCCAAATCGCAGTAAGCCTCGGGCAGAGGCAAGAGTCTCAGTTCCAGCTGGCGCCCGGGATCGGGGGGCCGGCATTCCGCCCAGAGCTGGCTTACCAGGGCTGTCATATTGATCACGGATAAAGACATGGTTTGACGGCCCAGCCGGGAAAAAGCCAGCAGGTCGTCGATGAGCTGGCCCATCTTCCGGACATTGTCCCGGAGGGTAGCGAACCTGCCCTTTCCCTCGTCATCGAGTTTGTCCTCGATGGCCCGCAGGAGCATGCGCGAGTACCCGTCGATGGCCCGCAGGGGGGACCTCAGGTCATGGGCGATGGAATAGGCAAAGGCCTCCAGTTCCTTGTTGGCGGCGGCCAGTTGGGCCGACCGTTCCCGGAGTTTCTCTTCCGCCAGCTTCGCCGCGGTGATGTCGATCAGGGCGATGCGGAGTTCGCCGCTCACGGAATGGACGCCCTCCAGGCGGGCGTAAAACGGGCCGCCGTCGGCGCTGTGCATCACCAACTCGCAGGTCTGCCGGCCCCCTGTTTCAATTACCTGCTTGTGGCACTGATAATATATGTCCATGCTGGCGCGGTCAATATAGTGGGTGAACCGCTGGCCCGTAAGGGCTTGTCTTTCCACCCCCAGGAGTTGACTCGCCAGGAAGTTGGACTTGGTGATGATATGATCCCGATCGGTGCTCAGGTAGCCTACGGGGGCAAAGTCATAAAGATCGGTGTAATCGTCCTTGGCCAGCCCCAGCTCCAACTGGGCCTCCCGCAGCTCTTCATTCTGCAGTTCCAGCTCGATCTGGTGCACTTCCAGGTTGTGAGTCAGGCGTTCGACCTCTTCCGGGGACGACTTGGTACGGTCATCAGCCTTGCCGAGCCGGATCGCTTCCGCTTTCCGGCGCCGGTCTTTGCTTTTCTCGCCGTCATTGTTCTCCGACATTTTTCCTCCGGGTCCTTTGCAGACTTGATATTTTTTTTGGCTTCTCCTTGCCGGGCGTGATGTCTTCCATTATCAGGAGCACCTTCTGGCTGGGGGCGGTGGAGATATGCAGCCGGTAGCCATTGAGACGCAACCGGTGATGACCGGCACGCGGTGCATGGCATGCTATTTCGAGATCTTCGATTCTGGCCGCCGTGTCCCTGGCGCTCCGGGCCAACTCGCGCAGTTGAGGAATATCCAGGTCTTTGCTGATCTCGGAAAGAGGCCGGCCTTCCGCCTCGGCAGAGCTCAACTGAAAAATACGGTAAAAAGCCTGGTTGGCCGAGGTGATCTTCAGGTTGGTGTCCAGCACGAGGACCGACTCCTTGAGCGTGTCGATGATTTTTCGCTGTTCCTCCTGCAACTGCTTTTGCTCGTTGATATCCACACAGGACATCACGACACCGGCAATCAGGTTTTCCGCTGTCCGGTAGGGATGGACGCGCAACGAATACCACCGGCCGTCCACGGTTTCCACCTCCCGGGCCAGGGGGACCAGTTTATCCAGCACGGACTGGGCGGTAGCGCTCAGGTCATCGACTTTCAGCTTGGAGGTGATATGGGCGAGGGGCCGTCCGCTATCCGCGGCAATCAGGTTCATGATGCCGGTCGCCGCCGGCGTGTAACGCTTGATATTGAGACGATGATCCAGGAAGATCGTCGCGATATTGATGCTGTTCAGGAGATTCTGCATATCGTCGCTGGCGGTGGACAGTTCCTCAATCTTTTTCTGGTGTTCCGCATTGATCGTCACCAGCTCCTCGTTCACGGATTGCAACTCCTCCCGCGAAGTTTCCAACTCTTCGTTAGTGCTTTGCAGCTCTTCGTTGGTCGACTGGTACTCCTCATTGGCGGAGCGCAGTTCCTCGTTGGCCGTTTCCAGTTCCTCAACGGTGCTGTGCAGGCTTTCCCGGGTGAATTGCAATTCCTGCTCCAGTTCATTGACCCGTCCTTGGTCCGCCGGGACCGCCCCTTTCTTGCTTTTCTTGACCGGTGTCATGACATCCTCGAAGATCAGGGCGAGCTTGCGCGGACCATGGGGCGTCATACGTACCGGCTTGACCGTGATTCTGACCTTCAGGATGTTGCCATTGCTTCGGCTCCGGGCGCCCTCCCAGATTACCGTTTCCCCTTTGATGAGGGCTTCATTGATGGCGTTTCCCAGGGTCGGCCGGATGCCTTCCCGGGCCATCTCCATTATGCTGTCGGAAATCCTGCCCTCGGCCAGTTGCAGGTACTTCCACGTATCGCCGTGGACGTACAGGACGCGGCCGGCCTCGTCGATCAAGACCGAGGGAGGCAGCGCCTTCAGCAGGTCCTTTTCCGCCTCGTAGATCTCGGCGGTGGCATAGGCGGCACTGACGGGGGTGGCCGGCAAGCGGGCGGCGGGGGGGCGGAGGGCGTAGGGGATGGCCGCGGGCAGGCCGGTTACTTTCCTCTGGGTTTCGTAGATCCGCCATTTGCGGTCCAGTGTGGCAAAATAGTTACTGAATTCGCCGACCGTCTCCGCCGTGCCCAGGAACAGAGCCCCCCCCGGTTTAAGGGCGTAGTGGAAAAGGGGAAGGAGCCTTTGCTGCGTGGAACTGTTCAGATAAATCAGCAGGTTGCGGGCGGAGATCAGATCGAGGCAGGAAAAAGGAGGATCGTTGGTAATGTCATGCACGGAAAAGATCAGCCTTTCCCTGATTTCCCGATTAACGATATACTGGCCGTCCCGGCCCGTAAAATACTTGTTTAGCCGTTCCGGACTCACCTCGCTCTTGATGCTTTCCGGGTAGACGCCATGCCGGGCCGTCTCGATGGCCTCCCGGTCCAGGTCGGTGGCAAAGATCTGCCAGTCGGGATATTTCTTCAACCGGTCCATCAGTTCATGCAGCAGGATCGCCAGGGAGTAAGCCTCCTCACCGGTCGAGCACCCGACCACCCAGCCCCGGAAGATCCGGTCCTCTTCCCGATCCCTGCGTTCCAGCAGGTTCTTGAGCTTCCCGGCCAGGGCCTCGAAGGCCTCGGGGTCCCGAAAGAAGCTGGTGACGTTGATCAGGAAATCCTTGACCAGGGTCTCCGCTTCCGGGGGGCTTTCGTTCAGCAGGCGGATGTAATCTTCCATACTATCGAGCTGATTTACTTTCATGCGCCTTTCGATGCGCCGGTTCAGGGTTGTGGGTTTGTAGCCGGAGAAGTCGTGCCTGGTCCGGCTGCGGATGATGGCAAAGATCCGCTGCATGGCGTCAGCGCTAGTCTCTATGGCTTCGTGCCGTCTTTCGGCCACTTTGCCGTAAGACGTCTTTACGTACTCGATCAGCTGTCCGGGCATCTTTTCCACGGGCAGCACGAGATCGGCGACGCCGGCGGCGATGGCCGCCCTGGGCATGCCATCGTACCGGGCCGACTCCGGGTCCTGCACCAGCACCAACCCCAAATCCGCTTTGATGGCTTTGGCGCCCAGGGTGCCGTCCGAGCCGGTCCCGGAAAGGATGATCGCGATGGCGTTCTCATGCCGTTCCAGAGCCAGGGAGCGGAAGAAGGTGTCGATCGAGTGGGCGATGCCGGGATGCGTCGTTTGCTCGGTGAGCATCAGATTCTTGCCCGCAATAATCATGCCTTTGTTGGGAGGAATCATGTAAACCCGGTTGGGCTCGACCCGCTTCCCGTTGGTGGCTTCCAGGACGGGCATGCGGGTATATCTCTTGAGGAGCTCCACCATGCTGCTGGCGCGGTCGGGGTCGAGGTGCTGCACCAGGACAAAGGCCATGCCCGTATCGGGAGGCAGGTTCGCGAAAAAAGCGCCGAAAGCCTCCAGGCCGCCGGCAGAAGCGCCGAGGCCGACAATGGGGAATTCGGGTTTCGGGATAGGAGTCGCTGCCGCGGCGCCTTTTGTTGTCACCGGTTCGTCGTTCATAGTCTTTTCCCTCGGCGCTTAGGGGCGCCCTCAGGGGATAGGATAACTGACAGCCTGGCGTCATCTCCGGTACCGGGATTTATCTATTTAAATATAATTGCTTTAATTTATTATTGCAAGCAGGACTGGCAAAAATGGACCGCTGTATTTCTCTTGACACACTCCGCGGCTTTCCTTAAACTTGCGCTAACATTTAGCAGCGCGGACAAGTTCTCGGAGGGGAGGAAAATGACGGAAAAGAAAAGTTCTTTCACCAGGCGCGAGTTTATGCGGCAGGTCGCCTGGGGAGCGGCGGCCCTGACTGTGGCGACCCCGGTGGCGCCGGGATTTTCCGAGGGATCGACCATCAAAAGCGGCATGGGTTACCGCACCCTGGGGCGAACCGGCCTGGAAATCTCCGAAGTCGGCCTGGGCGCGGGCTCGATCAGCGCCTCCGGGGCCAATCTGATCCGGGCGGCCTTGTCCCAGGGGATCAATTTCATCGAGACCAGCAGCAATTACCGGAATTCTCAGGTCGAGACCGCCATCGGCCAGACGGTGAAGTCCATGGGCGTAAGGGATAAGGTCGTGATCCTTACCAAAGCGGGCAACCTGGAGCTGGGCCGTCTGCTCGACGCCCCGGCGGCGGCTGTGGAAAAAGCGGTCCGGGAGGAACTGGAGGGCAGCCTGAAGCGGTTGCAGACCGATTACGTGGACGTCTATCTCTGCCCCTACCAGGCCAACAGTCCCCGGGAGGCCGTCCTGCCGGCGCTCCGGGAAGCCCTCGAGAAGTTCAAAAAGGAAGGGAAGATTCGTTTTACCGGGCTCTCTACCCATTACGACTATGCCAACATCTGCCTGGCGGCCATCGAAGGCGGATACCACGACGTGCTCATGTTTCCCGTCAACTTCTCCACCCTGCTTCCCCATGTCCGCAAGCTCGTCCTGGAGGCCAAGCAGGCGGACAAAGGCGGCCGGGGGGCAGGCGCCAGGCAGGGTTACGATCTGGAAAGGCCCATCCTCGACGTCCGGGCAGTGCTGCAGGCCGCCCGCCAGAAGAAAGTGGGGGTCGTCGCCATGAAAGGCGCCCAGGAGGGGTTTGTGCCGGCGTCTATCCGCGAGCAGGTCAAAGGCGAATTTGCCAAGGACAGTAAACTCAGTTTTCACCAGTTTGCCTATCGTTACGTACTGGATCAGCCCGAGGTGAGCACGGTCAGCATCCGGATGAACAACATGCTGCACCTGAACGAGGCCCTGGTGCTGCCGCAAAAAACACTGAAGGGGTAGGCCTACCTTGACCGGAAGAGAAAAGCGCCGGAGGTTCGTGCGGATTGAGATCTCGCGCCGGGAAACCGTCATTTCCTGCCTGGTGCTGCTCATCCTGGCCGGCATCGGCGCGGCCGTCTACGTGAAGGGGCAGCATTATGATCCCGGCCTCTTCCAACTGGATCAGCTGGCCCTGTCCAAATACCAGCCGGCGAGAGAGCCGCCGGACCTCCTCAAACAGCCAGACGATAAGGGTCCCCGGAAATCTCTGGACACAGTTGCCCCAACGCCTGCCGGTCTCCTGGAGGCCCTGGCGCCGCCGGGATGGAAAACCCTGGGCGATGTCCAGCAGTTCACCGCCGATAACCTCTATGAAAAAATCAATGGACGGGCGGAGCAATACCTGGATTATAAATTCCGGCGGTTAACTTGCGTGAGTCTGGCCAGCATCCGGGACAGCAGTAAATTGATCGATGTCTATGTCTTCGATATGGGTCGGCCCGCCCATGCCTTCGGGGTTTATGCCGGGGAGCGGACCGAGGGCCTGCCGGCGGTGGACCTGGGGAGAGAGGGGTACCGTGCTGATGCCAGCTACTTCTTCTGGAAAGGCCGTTATTATGTCCAGGTACTCGCCGCGGATAAAGGCCGGGACCTGGCGCAAGCCGGCCTCGCCGTTGCCGACGCCCTGGAAAAAAGGCTGGCCGATGACGGTGAACCCCTCTGGGGGCTCACGGCACTGCCGGAAGCGGACCGGGTCCCCGGGACGGTGCAGTACTTCGTGACCGACGCCCTGAGCCTCGATTTCCTGAAAGACACCTACATCGCCCAATACAATAAAGGCGGGGCGAAAGGGACGGCCTTCCTTTCCCGTCAGCCGTCCCCGGCCGCCGCCGCCGAGACCTTGGCCAGCTATGAAGCCCATCTGAACAAGTACGGTAAGATTTTGAAAAGAGAGGAAAATAACGCTTATAAGCTGGTGGCGGGCGACATGGGGGGGGCTTTTGACGTTGTCTTTCGTCAAGGCCAGCTGATCGGCGGCGTAAGCATGGTGGAAAGCCGCGCCCTGGCCGAAAAGGCGGCCCGGGACCTGCTGGTGGCTGTTCGGGGCCGGGATTAATGCAGGATCGTCTCCTTCTTCTGATGTCATTCCGGCGAAAGCCGGAATCCAGAAGAAAAGGTGGTGACAGTGCATAAACAGCCCGCCGTATACATTCTGGCAAGTAAGAAGAACGGCACTCTGTACGTCGGTGTGACTGCCGATCTTGCCAAAAGAGCCTGGGAACATAAAAACGATCTGGTAGAGGGATTTACTAAACGCTATGGTGTCCATGATCTAGCATGGTATGAATTGCACGGTACCATGGAGGCCGTTATAGAGAGGGAGAAGGCATTGAAGGAATGGAAGCGCGTGGAAGCTGGCACTGATTGAAAGGACTAATCCTATTTGGCATGATTTGTATGATACAATAATTTGACTGGATTCCGGCCTTCGCCGGAATGACGTCATCTTTGTGCAAGCCAGGAGGTAGTCCGGATTTGTAAAGGCGACCGGTGATCGCCCAGCAGAAGGAGCAAAGCAATGGAAAGAAGGGATTTTCTCCGGCGGGCCGGCGCCACCGGTCTGGCAATCGCCGGTTCGGCCCTGGGCGCCGCCTGGCTGCATGACCCGCGGAGCGGGGCGGAGTATTTCCGCGACGAGAAAGAAAAGAAGACCAGGCAACTGAAGTCCTATCGCGTGGAGCGCCGGCCGGGAGCCATGGATATGACGGTGGTCCGGGGCCGGAATGCGGAACAAATGGTGCGCGCCGGTCTGGGAGAGATGGGCGGCATCGGGTCCTTTATCCGGAAAGGCGACGTGGTGGTCATCAAGCCCAACGTTGCCTTTGACCGCCCGCCGGCCCTGGGCGCCACGACCAATCCTGACGTCCTGAAGGCCCTGGCGCGCCTCTGCCGGGAGGCGGGGGCGAAGAAAATCATCGTGGCCGACAACCCTGTCAACCAGCCCGAGGGGGCCTTTTTCAAGTCGGGCATCCAGCGGGCCGCCGAGGAGGCGGGGGCGGTGGTGATGCTGCCCCGGGCCAGCGCCTTTGCCCTCGTAAAAATCGGCGGCCAAGTGCTGGATGCCTGGTCCATGTTCTTCCAGCCCTTTGAAGAGGCCACGAAGGTCATCGGCGTGGCCCCCTGCAAGGATCACAATCTCTGCAGCGCCTCGATGACCATGAAGAACTGGTATGGCCTCCTGGGAGGACGCCGCAACCAGTTCCACCAGCAGATACATGACGTGATCGCTGATTTCGCCCACCTGATGAAACCCACCTTCGTCGTCCTGGACGCCACCCGGATCCTCATGCGGAACGGTCCTACGGGGGGGAGGCTGAGCGATGTAGCGGCAGGCAACACCCTCGTCATCGGGACCGATATGGTGGCCGTCGACTCCTATGGGTATACCCTTTTGGAGCGGGATCCGGACAAACTCGAATACCTCCATAAGGCGGAGGCCCGGCATCTGGGGTCTACCCGGTGGAAGGAACAGAACTGGCGGGAAATTCAGGCCGGTTGAGGTGTTTAGCATGCGCATCACACAGATCAGGGTCGTCTCGCAAATTTTTTTCCTGCTGCTCTTCTTGTTTTTCGCCTTTGTCACGCAGTTCGGCTATCTCCGGGGATACCCGGTTGCCCTCTTTCTGGAGGCGGATCCCCTGGTGGCGATCGCCACCGCCATTACAACGCATACCCTTTACCGGGGACTCCTCTGGTCGCTGGTCATTCTGGTCCCCACCCTCCTTCTGGGGAGGTTCTTCTGCAACTGGATCTGCCCCTATGGCAGCCTGCACCAGTTCATCGGCCGCCTCTTTAACCGGCGCGGCGTTAAGGAAGGGATAGAGAGCAACCGTTACCGGCCGGTGTTCGCCCTCAAGTACTATATCCTTATCGGGATGCTGGTGGCCGCCGCCTGCGGGAGTCTCCAGGTCGGCCTTCTGGACCCGCTCTCCCTTTTTTTCCGGTCCGTTACCCTTGCCGTCCTGCCGGCCGTCGACCTGGCCACCGGTTGGATTTACATTCAGCCTTTTGTGCATCAGTTTGCCTGGGTGGTGGGCTTTCTCCTCTTCTTTTTCCTGTCCGCAAACCTCCTCCTGCCCCGCTTTTTCTGCCGCGTCCTTTGTCCCCTGGGCGCCACGCTGGGCCTTCTGTCCCGCTTTTCCCTCTGGCGGATCGACCGCGATACGGAGAAATGCGACAATTGCCGCCTCTGCCAGGAGCGCTGTGAGGGGGCCTCCGACCCCCACGCCCGCCTGCGCAAAGCGGAGTGCGTCGTCTGTCTCAACTGCCTGGACGACTGCCCGCGGGAGGCGCTCAGCTTCAAAATGCTGCCGTCCCCGGTCCGTGAGGTGGCCCCCCCTGACCTGAACCGCCGGCGGGTGATCTTCGCCGGACTCACGGGCCTGCTTTTCTTTCCCTTTTCCCGGAGCAGCGGCGATCTGACAAAGAACTTCAAAAAAGAGGTCATGCGCCCGCCGGGCGCCGTGGCGGAACCGGAATTCCTGGCCCGCTGCACCAAGTGCGACCAGTGCATCAGGGTCTGCCCCACCAACGTGCTGCAGCCGGCCCTCATGGAAGCGGGTCTCGAAGGCATCTGGACCCCCTTGATGAACATGAAGACGGGCTACTGCGAACTCCACTGCACCCTCTGCGGACAGGTCTGCCCCACGGGCGCCATCCAGAAGATTTCCATCCCCCAGAAGCTCGGACTGGGAGAATTCGCCGACCTGGGGCCGGTGAGGACCGGAACGGCGTTTTTCGATCAGGGCCGGTGCCTGCCCTGGGCCATGGACATCCCCTGCGTGGTCTGCCAGGAAGTCTGCCCCATCTCGCCCAAGGCCATCTTCTCCCGGGAGGTTGAGCTTACCGACCGGTGGGGAAAGAAGATCAAACTGACCAGGCCATATGTGGACCCCAAACTCTGCAATGGCTGCGGCATCTGCGAGCATGAATGCCCCGTCAAAGACTTGCGGGCCATCAGGGTCACGGCGGTAGGTGAAACCCGGTCCCGGGAACGGTCGCTGCTCCTGCAATGAACTTTTTTTGCGGTCCTCTTTCCCGCGGACTTCCGCCCTGAAAGCAAGAAAACCTTACCGATCATCTCCTTGGCATTACCACCGGCTTCTATTCCTTGACTCACCGGCACTTTTTTGCTTATAGTGAACATTCAGATATGCATCTTATGAAAACCCCGTAGAGCTCAGCTCCTGAATACGGGGCGGCAAGGGGTCGTTAGCGCCAAATCATGGCTGCGCATTGGCTAACGCCCAAATCAAGTCTTATCGTTTCATTAATTTCATTCGAGGAGGATTGCAAATATGGTAATGCTGAATACGGACATGAAGGTTGCCGAGACCCCCGCGGAGGGCCTCGAAGATTACTCGGTAAACGATTCCTACAAGGCCTGGCTGAAGAAAGAAGGGGTGAAGGTCTATCCGGAGTTCTACTTTCCGAGCCTGGCGAAAATTGAACTGGGACCCTGGGAGCGTAAGGGCGGTAAGGGCGCGGTCATCCATATTCCCAACAACCATATGCCCAACGACTGCCACGTGGCCGAGATCAGGCCCGGGGGCAAGTCCGAGCCGGAGCACCATCTCTACGAGTCGACGATCTATGTGGTCTCGGGCCACGGGGCCACGACGATCTGGAACAATGAGAAAGAGAAGCAGAGTTTCGAGTGGACGGCCGGCGCTCTCTTTTCCCTGCCGCTCAACGTCTGGTATCAGAACTTCAACGGCAGCGGCACCGAGCCGGCCCGCTACATCGCGGTGACCAATGCGCCTCCCATGATGCGCCTCTTCCAGGACAACGATTTCATCTTTAACTGCGATTATCGGTTCCGTTCCCGCTATGCGGGGGAACAGGACTCCTTCAGCGGCAAAGGCAAGCTCTTTAACCGGCGGATCTGGGAGTCCAACTTCATCCCCAATCTGCCGGATATGCCGCTGTACGGGTGGAAAGAGCGGGGTGCCGGCGGCATCAACGCCATGCTGGAAATGTCCGGTATGAACATGAAGCACCATGTCTCCGAGTTCCCCGTAGGTACTTACAAGAAAGGGCATCGCCACGGCCCGGGCGCGCATCTGGTGCTGGCCAGCGGCGACGCCGGCTATTCCCTCATCTGGACCAAACCGGACCGTTCCGACATGATCAAGTGCGACTGGCAGAAGGGGTCCATGGTTATCGTCCCCACTGACGGCACATTCCACCAGCACTTCAATACCGGCACCACGCGGGCCCGCTACCTGGCCCTCAAGACGGGCGATATGGGACTTTACACCCCAATACCAGGCAGTAAGGCCGATGGACCCGACAAGAGCCTGAAGGAAGGCGGCTGGCAGGTCGAGTACGAGGACGAAGATCACGAGATCCACGAGATCTTTGAAAAGGAACTGGCGGCCCACGGCGCCAAATGCCGGATGAAGGCCTTCATCCCCTGGTGCACCGGCGAGGTCGGTCCGATGAGCGAGAAAGAAACCTGAGGAGCCGGCAGACAAACCGCAACCGGAGGCGACGGAGGCGCAAAGGGAAAACCTTGGCGCTCATTCAGGGCCTCCGGCTAAAGTCGGCTAAAGAAGTAATTTACGTACTGGCGCAGGGCGTTCATGGCCAGGGGGGACTGGCCCCGGGAATATTCCACCACCCAGAGCGCCGCCCCGAGGCCGGTCAGGAAATGGGGGTCATACTCGCCCTGGTATAAATCACCGACGGCCTTGAGCAGATAGCGTCCCGCCTGCCGGCGCCCGGCCGCGGAAGAAATCATCCCGGCCAGGGCAGAGAGGACTTCCTCCTCCGCCTGACCGGAGAAGCGCCGGTAGAAGCCCTCGTAGTCGGCCGCCACCGTGGCCGCTGCGACCGGGGGTGGCGGCTCCACCGTCTTGTCGCCCAGAAAGTCAAGCCAGCAGGCCAGCAGGTGCCCGTATGCGGCGTCGCTCAGGAGGTGGCGTACCCGCTCAATGGCGTAAAGGGTGATGGTATGGTGCAGGTTCACGATACCGGTCCCGCTCGTTGCCTTGAGCAGGTGGGCGGCGATGGTCTCTCTGGAAGGCCGCCCCTCCGCTCTGCGCAATGCCGGCCGGGTATGAAAGCGGCCCCGGCAGAAGTACTCGGCCAGCGCCGTCAAGGTCGGCCAAGGGTCCTGGTCAGCGCGTTCAATCATCTCCAGCAGGATAAACCCGGTGCAGGACACCGCATGTCCCAGGGAATCAGCGAGGTAGGCGCTGCCCAGAAACAGCAGGTTCCGGGCTAATTCCTCTTTCCCCTCCCGATCCAGAAAGTCCTGCAGCAGGGCCGCGGCCTTCTCCGGGTCCGCTTCCCCAAAGGCCGCTTCCACCTCCGCAAAGGAAACGGCCCGGCGGCCGGCGGCCGGCGGGCGGGCCTTGAGTTTGCCCCGCCGGGCATACTCGTTTATCTCCAGCCGGACTAAGGCCGGGAGGTCCTCATCTGCCAGGTAGGGCAGAAAATCCCGGTAAATCCCGTGCATCTTGGGGAAGTGGGGATTGATAAAAGGTGCGTTGGTAACCCGCTGCACCACCGGAAACAGGGAAAGATGAATCTCCCAGGCCCTTCCCGGCCGGGCCAGCTCGTCTCCCAGCAGTGCCGCGGCACCTTCCTGGTTTGATTCATCGATCCGCTGCAGCAGTTGCTCGATCATTGCACCTCTCCTTTCTGCCCTTTCTCCAAGTTTTCTTTTTCGTCTATTTTATTAATCCTGGCAAGGTAAAGCAACAGAGAGGCAAAGCGGGAATTATGCGGCGTTAGCAACTTGATAAACCTGGCGACTTCATCCAACTCTTCCAGTGCGAACCGGCTTTAGGGCGGCGAGTATCGGCCATCTTTTCGAAGATTTGTGCGTCCGGTAAGGAAGTCCGGGTCCAAGGTGCTTATTCCGGAACGCCATTGATCCTGTCTTTGACCGCTATCGATGAGGGCCTGGCGTAAGGCGGAGACATCCGGGACTTTGAGTTCCGGGGACAGCTTACACAATTATTGTAAAGGAGATCAAAGATAGTGAATTAAGTAAAGTGTCCCCGTAATTTGTAAGTGTCCCCGTAATTTGTGTCCCCGTAATTTGGCTGAAGGCTATTTTTCCACTTTTCCCTACAAGCTTGTATGAATTTTCCTTCGCAACCGCAATCGCAGACCAGATAAATTTCTTCAAAAGCCTATAATAGTCGATAGCTTGAGCTATTTTGCACCCCTTGGCATCTTCTGTGCAAGCTTAATCGGCGATCCGACCGCTTCGACAGCGGCAGTGGTTTGTCAACGGATGCTCATATTTACGGGACGAGGAACCGGGCTGGTTTCTGCGATCGTCAGACTAATTTCAACATAAACATAAAAGCGGGTTATGGGTAAAAAGCAACGTGGGACAGGTGAGCATTTTTACTTCTTCTTTACCTGCCTGGTAATAACGCCAATTTTATTATGCGGGTGCAGTCATTTTTATGAGGGATTTCTGGCCAAATCGACCTTTCAGGAAGCAAATGATTTTTTCAGCCAGGGAAGCTACACCGCTTCTCTGGGCAAATATGAACAGATAATTGAAAAATATCCCTCTGCCGGGGACAGGGTCCTTTTCGAGATGGGTATCATTCATGCACATCCTAATAATGAGCAAAAAGATTATCCGCAAGCCCTGGAATGTTTTCAGATACTCATGAGGGATTACCCGGAGAGCCAGTACCGGCAGGACTCTGAGAAGATGATCTTCTATATCAATAATGTCACCATCAAGGATAAGAGGCTTGCTGCGCAGCAAACACAGATTGAGACTCTCGAACAAAAGGCTAAATCCCAGGGCGATGAGATTATTACGCAACGAAAAAAAATTGAAGCCCTTGAATGGGAGGTCGAAAGCAGGGGAACGGAGATTATTGCCCTGCAAAAAAAGATTGAAGCCCTTGGAAAAAAGGCTTTTGCCCTCCAGAATGGACCGGCAGATAAGGTGCTGATTGAAAAGAAAGAAAGACGCTTGACGTTGATCTCCAGGAACAAGGCGCTGCTGACGTACAAGATCGCCTTGGGGGGAAATCCTGAGGGTCCAAAAGAAGGGCAGGGCGATAACAAAACCCCGGAGGGAACCTACTTCATCGATTCCAAGAACAAAAACAGCCGTTATCACCGCTCTCTTCATATTTCCTATCCCAACGAGAAAGACAAAAAGCGAGCAAAAGAACTTGGTGTTTCTCCGGGCGGAGACATCATGATCCACGGTATGAAGAATGGTTTCTCCTGGGTCGGTGATGTGCACACAGAGATGGACTGGACGAAAGGGTGTATTGCCGTCACCGACGAAGAGATCGAGGAAATTGACAAGTTAGTGCCGAAGGGAACGATTGTTGAGATAAGGCCATAGCGGCAGGTGGAAGCCGCGTTTGTCTCATTCTAAAATCCACGATACGATCCGGAGCTTGGCTGAAAAATGGTTTTAAATTTTTCTTCATTAGACTTGACCCTGAGTCGCATCATGAACCCTTCGCCCTTATCCCCTGGACTTTGTCTTATAGTCCTCTTGATATGCTTCTCATCTCTCCAGGGATGCGCGGCGTGGAAAACTGCTCAGGTTAAATCCCTGCCCATTCCGAGCCATCCGGAAGAAAAGATCGAACGATATGAGTTGCCGGAAAAAAATATCGAACGGAATGTGTTTGCGGCCGCCAAAGAAGATGATGTCATTGGCCGGTTGGCGGTCATCAGGCTGGAAAAAGGGGATTCGCTACCGGATGTGGCACGACACTTCAGTTTGGGAATCGATGAAATCAGTGCCGCTAATCCAGGGGTAGATGTATGGGTGCCTGAGGCCGGGGGGCGTATCATGTTGCCGCTGAGCTTTATCCTGCCCGACACCCTGAGAAAAGGCATCGTGATCAACTTAGCTTCTATGAGGCTATTTTATTTTAAAGAAGATGGTCAGTCCCTGACGGTCTCGACCTATCCGATCGGCATCGGCACTACAGAGCGGCCCTCGCCCACAGGTCAAATGTATATTGCGCGGAGGATGATCCGGCCTACCTGGCATGTGCCTGCCTCAATTGCTGATGATCATCGAAAGAAAGGAGACCCGCTGCCCGCTAAAGTTCCGCCTGGCCTCCTGAATCCCTTGGGAGAGTATGCACTCTATTTAAGCAAGCCGAGTTATCTGATCCATGGCACTAATAAACCAGCCAGTATCGGTCTTAGGGCAACCAACGGCTGCATTAGGCTCTATCCGGAAGACATAAAGAGGCTCTACGAGACCACTCCGGTTAAGACGCCGGTCCGCATCGTTAATCAGCCCTATCTCCTGGGGCAGCGTAATGGTGCAGTTTACATGGAAATTCACGCGCCCGTGGAGGACTTGGACGTTGACGAGTTAGACAAGCTGTATACAAAATTGAGAAATATTGAAAAGAAATCAGCACTTAGACTTGACTGGAAAAAAGTTGAGACAGCACTGGCCGAGGCCCGGGGGATTCCTGTTCCTATATTCGAGAACCGCCAAGGAAGTGGTACCGGGGCTGCGGAAACTGTAGCCGTCACGCGCCCAGACAAATTTTATGGCAAACCGGAAATACCGGAATTGAAATTAGAGGCGTGGAATGTTTTGGCTGCTGACCTGCGTGACGAGATTACTGCGGTGAGAATTGCCGCCATTATCAACCACCAGGGTCCACAGATCCCGGCAAGGGTGGTATCAGGGAGCGATAGCTACCGGGTCATTGCCGGCCCTTTCCATGATGTCACCGAGGCCAAAAATGCCGCCAAACGCTTAAAAATTGATTTGGAAATAGAAGGCCTATTGATCGAACCTGTCAGGAAAGAAGACGGTCGCTCCGCCTCGGGATTAGGGCAACGGATGGGCATCCAGAAACGCTGAATTTAACAGTCATTTTTAAATAAGGAAAACTGAATAGAAAGGAGGTGATTAACGGATGAAGAAGACTATTGCTGTAATTTCAGTAATGCTTGTTGGCGTTCTTACTTTGATAGGTTGCGCCACAAGCGGTGAGCTCCAGAAAGTTCAGGCGCAGGAAATGCAGACCAGTGCTAAAGCTGATCAGGCCCTTCAGGCAGCACAGGATGCCCAGGCGGCGGCCAGTGCAACAAAGGCGGACACCACTGCGCAGCTGGAACAAGCCAATGCGGCCGCGGCGAAAGCAGCCGATGCCGCAACCCGTGCCGAAAATGCTCTAAAGATGGCAGAGGAAAGGGCCAACGTAGCAGAGGAACAGGCGAAGAAGGCTGACGCCCTTTTCAAGACATCAATGAAGAAGTAAGTCAATTTTATGTGGGCCGTGAACTTACTTATCCCGCTGATCGGGGTTAGGGGCTCCGGAAAAAAGAGGCAGGCTTTGAGACCTGCCTCTTTTTTTGCCACATTCAATTCGTCAGGACCGTGCAAGAATATAGTGCTCTATGGGGGTCCAGTTGACCATGCTATCGATCTCCGCAAGTGATTGTTTGGTTCTCGATTGTGCCTGTCCGAAGACTCCTTGAAGTTCAATTTTCCAGCCCCAACTATTGCGGAGCTGGGCAAAGGTTTCCAATTATTGCTATTGATTTGCTGGGAATCGCAATTTCCGGGGCTGGTTAATAGCGGAATAGTTTTTGTCCCTTTCGCAAACCCCACAAGTATGATAACCAGTAAGGGCCGACCACATGAAAGGTGCATGATGATTCATTCCCGGAAAAAAAAGGGCTGCTGCTTTTTTCTTTTGGTCACCCTGGCCTTTCTGGCCTTTGGTTGCTCTTCTCGATCCGATCGTCAGTTCAGTCAGACCATTGCCAAGACTTCGGCCTTCATTCAGGACGGGATGTCGAAAAACAACATCGCCGGTATGAGCATTGCCCTGGTTCATGGGGGCCGGATCGTCTGGGCGGAAGGCTTTGGGGCGGCGGATAAGGAAAAAGGCATCCCTGCCGCAGCGGATACGGTTTATATGATTGGCTCTGCATCCAAGACGCTCACCACGGCAGCTCTGCTGAACCTCTCTGACCAGGGCCTTGTCTCGCTGGAAGAACCAGCCCAAACCTATCTTCCGGAATTCACGGTGCAAAGTCGCTTTCAGAACCAAATCCCGGGGATGACGGTACGGCGGCTCCTGAACCACCATTCCGGCATTCCCGGGGATATCTACAATGGCGGATTTGTGGAGACCTCTTGGGATGATTGGAACAACAGCCTTTTCGTGGACTGGCTCTTGGGCTACCTCAAAGATGATTATCCCACCTATGCCCCGGGTGAAATCGGGAGTTACTGCAATACCGGCTTCATCCTGGCTGGTGAAATCTTCCGCCGGAGGTCGGGCGGCGGCCTCCTGAACGACGCCATGACCCGGACCCTTTTCCAACCGCTGGGGATGAATCACACCTCCTTCCGGATAATCAGGGAAAATCTGGCGGCGGGATACGTGGACGGGCAGCCCATCCCGCCCATGGAAGCCAATATGACGGCCACAGGCGGAGCCTACAGCACGGTCACCGACATGGCCCAGTTCCTCATCATGCTCCTCAACAGGGGATTGCATCCCAACGGCAACCGGATCCTCCAGCCGGACACCGTAGCCATGATGAGGCAGGCGGAAACATCCTCGCTCGACATCAACTCCTATGCAAAGTTTGGTTTGGGATTGGATACGGTCGATGATCCCGCCCTGCGGTATGCCGGCCCGGCCTGGGCGAAAAACGGCAGCACCGGCATTTTTAACGCCTTTCTGGAAATTCTTCCCGACCAGGATCTCGGGGTGATCGTCCTCTCCAATTCCGACACGGCCAAAACCTTCGTCTATGCGGCGGCCCGGGAATGCCTCAAGAATGCCGTCGCGGAACGATACGGCGTGGCGCCGACCATGCCTGCCCTGCCGCAGCTGGTATCGGAGTCCGATCCCGACAAAATCGCGGGCACCTACGTGCGCACCAACGGTTATGACAAGATCAGCAGGAATACGGACGGCACCCTGACCTGGCTGGTGGGGGCGCATGCCCAGGCACCGGAGCACAGGGTCCTCTCTTTTGACGGGGAGGCCTTTGCGGTGGCCGGCCGCACAGAGAGACTGGTCTTTACGAACCGCATTTGGGACGGGACGCCCCATTTTCTCATGGTTCAGTATGGCAGCAGCGGCTCCGCCGTGGACGAGGAGATGTACGGCGGTTACGCGGTCTATACGTTGGGCGAGAAATATACCCCGCCGGCCATTCCGCCGGCCTGGCTTACCCGCACGAACAAGATCTACCTCACGGACAATATCCCCTGGAACGACTGGAATTGGAGTGCCCCGTACATACGGTTGGAAGCCATTGCGGGTGTGCTTGTGGGGGGAAAATCAGGGGAACAGGCGGTACTTGTTCCCCAAAACGACACCCTGGCCTTTCTGGCGGGGTCCGTCAATCGCAGCGACAGCAGTGTGCGGGTTATCTTGGAGGACGGACGGGAGAAGCTGGTTTTTGGCGGCTACCAGGGCTACGATATTGATCAGGTCCCGCCCCTGGTCATCGGTGATGTCATACAGGGGCACATTGATTTTCATAAGACGGCCTGGTATCGCTTCACCTCCGCTACGGCGGGGCAGCAGATTCTGTTCGCCCTTGCCGGAAACGACCCCAGGTATACCTTGCGCCTCTTTAACTCCTCCCTCGATGGCCAGGCGGCGGAAACGGGAAGCCTGGCCTGGGCGTCAGAGCCGGGGACCTGGTACCTGGCCATATCCCCCACACCTGACGCGACCGGCGATTATACGTTGACGGTCACAAACTGAAATCGAAGCCAGCTTTACAGCCGGTGGTTCGAGGAGGCAGGGGATTTCGTCGCTAAAGAAATCCCATAATTGCAGGTTCAAAGTGTTATTTTCTATTTGAATGGTCTTAACCCATTATAAAGAAAAGATCACTGGCGCGAGGAACGAAGGTCCGGTGGATTCCGCGATAGTTAATTTGCCGGAATATTACCACGCCTTTCTCAATGATTTCAGTCCCGCCAGGGCCGCGATGCACTTATAACCCGCTCCCGGTTGTCTCGAGAACCCAGACCATCTCCATCGCAGGGCGGAATGTGCCGGAATACGCAGTTGGACCAAGGTCCAATATCTTTTCGCCTCTCTCCTCTAATAATATACAGCTAAGTTTACAATTGTCCCGGTGTCCCAATTCCCTTTTGTGACCCCGGCGATGGACGCAAATAGAGTACCAATGTTTTCGGAATCTGCATGACTAAGGCTCGGTGCCGCCGATGGTGGATCGAAGCACTGCCGCTTTCCAAGATAAATTACCGCCTCACCATTACGTAAGGGGTCTAAGCTTCTGATTTGTTAAGTCAATGACATTGATTTATACGGGAGGTGTTAGATGACTCATTCCACAGTGAAAAGCAATGGATTTATCGTGAGCCCTAAGTTTCAAAAGGAGTGGATAGAGGGAAGGGGTCTCTGGTTACTTGCCGCTATTTACTTCGGGGGGGTTGGCGGAGGTTTATTTATTGTATCGGCCTTTGTAAACTGGCACATGGGGCTGCTGTTAGCTGTGGGCATCACGGCCATTTTGAAAGGTGGTACGCATCTAATCTTCCTAAAACGTCCTTGGAGATGTTGGCGGATGTTCTGTCGGCCGCAAACCTCTTGGATAAGCAGGGGAATATGCTTTGTATCACTATTTATAATTTTTGGACTGGCCTATTATTCTCTGGGGGGACCGGTATTAATGGCAATCTCAACGTTTTTTGCCCTCTGCCTGGTAATGTATACCGGATTTGCCCTGTTGGCATTAAAACCTATCGCTTTCTGGAATAACCATCTGCTCCCCATCCTTTTCGTCAGCGTCAGCTTAGCGAGCGGGATAAGCCTGACGGAGACGATTAATATCCTTTTCCCTCAGGATATTGCCCATCCCGAGTTACTGGAAATAGCGGCGCCGTGGGCAGTCAGCATTACCGCGCTGCTTATTTTGGTCTATCTTTTAGGTACCTTCCGTTCTTCTATTACAGCTAAAGAGTCAGTATTATATTTAGTTAAGGGGCAACTTGCCCCTATATTCTATACTGGTGTGGTGTTCTTGGGCATAATGCTGCCGTTGGCTATCTTAATAGCGGCTTACTTTGACCTGGTGCCCTCATCGGCCTTGGCGGTATCGGGCATTCTAGAATTAATCGGCGCCTTTATATTAAGATATTCAATTTTGAAGGCTGGAATCCATGTGCCGGTAATGTGAAAAAGAAAAGGATTAACCGCAAGTTGTTAATCCCTTATTTTTTTGGTGCGCCCAGGAGGATTCGAACCTCCGACATCCAGATTCGTAGTCTGGCGCTCTATCCAGCTGAGCCATGGGCGCAGGATTGTTATCTATATTGGCGGAGAGAGCGGGATTTGAACCCGCGGTACACCTTTTGGGGCGTACAATCGCTTAGCAGGCGATCGCTTTCGGCCACTCAGCCATCTCTCCGTGTTAATTTATTTTCTCAACGCAGCAGAATGAGCCGATATCTTCCAATAATGGCGGAGGGAGCAGGATTCGAACCCGCGAACCTTTCGGTCAACGGTTTTCAAGACCGCCGCCATAGACCACTCGGCCATCCCTCCGAATTATCGTCCGCTTGCGCACTTAAACATGCTACCTTGCCGGTCCGATCCTGTCAATCCCTTTCGTATACGGCCTCAGGGCCTCGGGAATAATGACGCTCCCGTCTTCCTGCTGGTAGTTTTCCAGGATGGCCACCAGCGTCCTGCCCACAGCCAGCCCCGATCCGTTCAGGGTGTGGACGAATTCCACTTTGCCGCTTGCGGCGCGGCGAAACCGGATGGCGTCGCGCCGTGCTTGGAAGGCCTCGAAATTGCTGCACGATGATATCTCCCGATAGGCATCCTGTCCCG
>ORJL010232697.1_pt1 | contig 25967 bp, 16 predicted proteins | sample 1779941 | NCBI WGS metagenome assembly ORJL01 (sample SAMEA104232317, study PRJEB22302) | groundwater metagenome | biome: forest; feature: aquifer; material: groundwater | place: USA | collected 2011-08-07 | depth 5.8 m
CAAATGCACCAATGCCGAAACGGCCTTCTTCTACCCAACGCACCACTAAAGCATACCCCGAAGCACTAGCCCTCGCACGCAGGCATGTCATTCCATTTCTCCCGCAGCCCCAGGCTGCCTGCCAAAGCTCGCAATGACAGACGGAGAGACGGCCCGCAATGACAGATAGCTTGAGCCCGCATTGACATCGTGAGGGATCTGGTCGCAATATTGTGTAGCATGTTTTCGGTGGCCATGCAGTAGCCCGCTGCCCAACCCGTTACAGGAGGAGTGCCTTGGTTCGTTGGGGAAAGCTAACGGATTTTGAGGACATACGCCACCTCGACCTGGCGCAGACCCTGGAGCGCAGCGCCGCGCTGGTTCCGGACAAGATAGCGCTGATCTACGGGAACGAGCGGATCACTTACCGGGAGCTGAACGCGAGGACCGACGCCCTGGCGTCCAGTCTCCAGTCCCTCGGGATCGAGAAGGGCGACCGCGTAGCCGTAGACCTGGTCAACTGCCCGGAACAGATCGTGAGCTACTTCGCCTGCTGCAAGCTGGGCGCAGTGGTCGCCTGGTGCAACCCGCTATACCGGGCCGAAGAGTTCCGGTTCCTGGTCTCCAATTCCGGGGCAAGGGCGGTGGTACTACACAGGGAATTCAAGACCTTTGACTACCTGGCCATGCTTCGCTCAATGCGGGAGCAGTTGCCTGATCTCAAGCACATCATCGCGGTCGGAGGCGGCTCCGGGCCGGATGTCCTGGACTTCGACCAGCTACTCCGTAAGGGATGGGGCGAGCGCTACCGCCGCTCCGGGATAGACCCAAAGAGTGACCTGGCCATGCTTCTCTATACCGGCGGGACCACCGGTATTCCCAAGGGCGCTATGCACACCCACGACGTCTGCATTCACAACTCCGGACTGGGCATACCCATCCTGGATATCTCAGCGGATGATGTTTACCTGGCCCTGATCCCGCTACACCACGCCTTCGGGCTGGCTCACGTCACTAACCAGGCCGTACAGGCGCAGGCCAGTATCGTCCTTATGCCGGAGTACAGTCCGGAGCTGGCGTTTCAGCTAATCCAAGAGCACCGGGTGACCGTTCACCATGCCGCCCCTACTCACATCCTGCTGGAGACGAGCCATCCCAACCTCCGAAACTACGATCTCTCATCTCTAAGGGTAGGATTCGGTGGAGGTGCCGTCTGGCCCCCTGAGGTCTTCCATCGGGCAGAGAATATACTGGGCATACAGATGTTCAGCGGCTGGGGAATGGCGGAAGTGGCTGGGGTAGGCATCTATTGTGACGCCAGGGACCCAAACCGGGACGATAGCATCGGAAAGCCTCTGCCGGACGCTGCAGCGCGGGCGGTTGATCCTGACACCGGCCGCGAAGTGGCCCCCGGCGAAGAGGGAGAGCTACTCTTTGGTGGGCCTATCTTGAAGGGATACTGGAACAACCCGGCTGAGACGGCCAGGGCCATCGACAGCGACGGCTTCCTCCATACCGGCGACCTGGTTACTATCGACGAGCAGGGCTATATAAGGGTGACCAGCCGCATCAAGGAGATCATCAAGAGGGGTGGGCTCTCTATTAACCCCAATGAGACGGAATCCCTTCTCTGCGAGCATCCGCGTGTAAGGGAGGCCTGTGTCGTCCCGACCCCTAACCCGGTCATGGGCGAGAGTATCTGCGCATGCGTCGTTTCCAGGGACGGCAGTCCGTTGGGGCTTGCTGAAGTAAGGGATTTCATGCGGGACAAGATCGCCAGCTACAAGATACCCGACGAGCTGGCCAACTTCCCGGACTTCCCGCGGCTGGCCGGCGGCATCAAGATACGCAAGTTCGGACCAGGCAGCGTCCAGGAGATGGCTATCGCTGACGACACCCGCCAGAAAGCCCGAAGCGCTTAATGGTGGGAATGGGTGCTGCGCCAGGCGAATGTGGCCGCTACCAGTAATACCGCCATGAGCATAGCCGGGGCGAAGAGCGCTACTCGCGTATCTGCCCGCCCCCTGGTCGCGCCGTTTCCGTCATGGAGCGCTGCAGCCCGACTGCCCCGCTCGCCTACAGCGCCAGCCGTCTCCTCAAGCAGGTGACGCTCAACCAGCAGCTTTTCCCTGAAGAGCACCTCCCATTCTTCAAACGGGATCTTGGCATCCTTCAGGTCACGCTCTATTGCCCGGAGCTTCTCAGAGGCCTGCTGCCTATCAGCGGCGTCCACATCGCCTTTAAGGTCGTTCGACACCTCGTAGATCCGGTCTTCTAGCTCGTTCGCGTCCTTGTCCCAGGTCATGTAGGCTTTTGAGAACGCAAGCCGTTCTACGATTGCTTCTCTGGCGTGGGCCACGTCATCCTTCTGGCCCTGGATAACCAGGTCCGCCGGATGCAGTGCTACTTCCAGAGTCTTGGACCGCAGGGTCGTTAGCTGCTCTGCTACCAGGTTCTTCATGCCGCCGCCTGCGAGCAATGTGACCACCTTGGTGGGGAATCTAATCATCCAACTGGCTGGGCCGCGCTGGGTATCCCAACCTGCCTCCTTGAGTACCCTTTGGATGTCCTCTATTACTGTGCCGTAGTCCTCGGGCTCCACTATGATCGGCATGTGTTGTACGATCCACCGGCGTGAAACAGCTTGCACCTTCATTATGGGCGCGAATATCGTTAACATAATCAAGGTGGCGGCGAGCCCCGGGGTGAGCGTGTACCCCCGCACTATGCGCTTTGCCTTGCCGGTGGCGCCTTTTGGACGGTCCTCGGGGTCGACCACCAGCAGCGACATCAGCCCCATTACAGGTGGCAAAATAATTGCTGCTGCCAGCATAGCCAGCCGGACCAGGCTCTGATCGACCCAGCTCGGCAGCGGCATAAAAGCGATTAGAAAAGTGCCTGCCGAAGGAAAGACCGTACCAATCAGCGCAATGAGCCAGAGTACTGATCCGAATGCCATGATCGTGAGGTATATCTGCCGGTTGGAAGGCACTTTGCCGAAGAGCATGATAGTTGCCCAGCCAAACACCGTGTTGAGTATCTTGCCCAGTGAGCGTCCAATGAACCCGACTATCGCCTGAAGAATTGCCATTGCTGTCCTCCTCCCCTGTCGTCTTAGTTTCGGTCAGCACGGCGGGCCTGCCGTGCCGAGGAAGGCGACCGATTGACGGCGTATAGTAGTCTCCTCCATTAACTATACTATTCTTTGGCCATTTGTGGCAGGGTTGCGGGTATGTTGCTGTCATTAGATGCGGCACAAGGGGCAGGGTCTATCGGTTGGAGCATGGGAGCCAGGGGGCGCACCGGGCTTCCCTCACCCTAACCCTCTCCCACTGCGGTGGGGCGAGGGAATAGTAAGCGATGTCCCACTGTGGTGTGCGAGGGAATGCTTGCTTGAGCAGGTTGTTCGACTGCGGTGGGCGAGGGAACTACTCCTTCTCCCAGCGGGGAGAGCGAGTACTTCTTGTCCCTCATGAGAGAGGTTGCCTGTTCTCTGCTCGCCGCAAGAGTAAGTACTCCTTCTCTCTTCGGCAAGGGGTTGCCTATTGTCTGCCCGCCGTAAGGGCGAGACTCCTTCTCCCTTGGGAGAGAGGTTGCCTGTTCTTTGCTCGCCGCAAGGGCGAGTACTCCTTCGCCCACCGCAGTGGGAGAAGGTTGGGATGAGGGAGCCCAGGGCCTCGGGACCCGTACGGTGTCTAAGTGGTTCATTCGCTAAGACCGCTGCGGTTTCGGAAACCGCTGCAGTCTGGCCCGACATCGAGGACAGATATGCCAGCAACTTGCCGGATGCACGACTGTAGAGACTTTGACAGCGGAAAGATCCTGGCGCCGCTGGACCTGGCTGGTATCCGGCGGTTGCCTCAGATTTTGGAGGAGGCGAGGATTGGTTCCCTGCTGCCCTCGCCGAAGACCTCTCGCAGCAGGCCCATGATCTCTCCGAGAGTGGCATTGGCCTTGACCGCTTCGATAAAGACAGGCATCAGGGGCTCATTACGGTGGAGGGCCTCCCGAATGCGCTCCAAGGCTGCCGCGGTCGCCTGGCCGTCCCGTCTCGACCGCAGGTCAGCCACCCTCTGGGCCGCTACTTCTACCATTTCGGGATTGTACTGGAATACCTCCAGAGGCGTGGCTTCTTCCGACTGATACTTGTTTACACCAACGATGATGCGCTGTCCGGTGTCTACCTCTTTTTGGAACTTCAGGGCGGAGCGGGCAATCTCACCTGAGAGGTATCCCTTCTCCAGGGCTGCGAGATAACCGCCCATCTTCTCGATGCGGTCCATGTAGTCGAGGATACCTTCCTCCACCTGGTTAGTGAGCCATTCCACGTAGTAGGAGCCTCCCAGGGGGTCAACTACGTCAGTTACACCGGTTTCGCTCTCTATGATCTGCTGGGTGCGCAAGGCGACGCGCTGGGCGTTGTCCGTAGGGATCTCATAGACCTCGTCAAAGGACGCCGTGTGCAGGCTTTGGCAGCCGGCCAGCACTGCCGATAGGGCCTGAAGGGCGACACGGCTGATGTTGTTGAGCGGTTCCTCCCGAGTCAGGATGAAGCCTCCGGTCTGGGCAAAGATCCGCATTTGCCAGGACTTGGGGTTCTGAGCCCCGAATTGCTCTTTGGCGATTCTGGCCCAGATGCGCCGGGCAGCCCGCATCTTGGCTATCTCCTCAAAGAAGTTGTTATGGACGGCGAAGTGGAAGGAGAGACGGGGCGCAAAATCGTCTATGCAGAGGCCCTTGGCCTGGCCTCCCCGGACAACCTCCACGGCCAAAGCCAGGATGAAGGCTACCTCCTGCACTGCAGTGGCCCCGGACTCTCTCGTGCCGAAAGCAATGAGATTGACGTGATTCCAGAGAGGCATCTCCCTGGCGCAGAAGTCCATCTGGTCCATCATCAGGCGCATCGAGTCTCGCGGCTTGAACACCTGCATGTTGTTGAAGCTGACCGGGCAATTTGTAATGGAGCCTCTCAACTGGCCGCGGGGTACCCCGCGGCTTTCAGCGTAGGCGACGTACATGGCCAGCATTATCGGAGCGGGCGTGTCTATGACCAGCGCCGAGTGCATGCTCTCGATCGGCAGGTCATCGAAGATGCGGGCGACGTCCTCCAGAGAGTCGACCAGGACTCCGCCTTTGCCGACATCGGTTATGGCCAGGGGGTCGTCGCTGTCGTATCCGTAGTTAGTCGGGTAATCGAAGGCGATCATGACCGTGCACTGGCCGCCGTATCCCTCCTGGCCCTGGACCAGGAGCTCTTTCTGACGCTCGTTGGTCTCCTCTGGCAGTCCGTAGCCGCTCAATTCCCGCTTCATCCAGGAGAATTTTCGGTAGCCAGTCGGATAAAGGCCACGGGTGTACGGGTATTGACCTGGCGGTGGCGTGTCCTTCTCAGGGGCAAGGCACTGAATGTCTTCCGGCGTATAGACCGGCTTCAGGCGAATACCTGAGGTGGTGGTCCTATCCTGGGATGTGCTGGAGCCTGTTGGAGCGGGTCGCTTTTCCGTCATCGGACTGCCTCCTTGATAGTACGCCTGAACATGCTACTATTCTATGGCAACAGGCGGGTCTGTACAAGAGAGGAACGAGCTTGGATGCAATACTAAGCCAGTGAGGAAGGCACGAGGGTCACAGCTCCAGGACATGTAGCTGGGCGCCTGTTCTTGCCTTTGGCTCCAGGACCTGGATCGCCGCCTCCACGACCCTCACATCGAACTGGCTTCCCGCCCCTCCCTTCAATTGAGAGATGGCGAAGTCCTTGCTCTTTGCCAACCTGTATGGCCGGTCGGAGGTCATGGCGTCGTAGGAATCGGCCACGGCAATAATCGCTGAGAGTGTGGGAAGGCCTCCGGAGATGCCATCCGGGTATCCTGCGCCGTCGGGCCGCTCGTGGTGCGAGCGAATTATGGGGATGGTTCCGCTGAGCCGGGGTATGTGCTTGAGAATGGCTCCGGCGATCGAGGGGTGCCTCCTGATCGATTGCCACTCCTCTTCGGTCAGGGAATCCTTCTTGCCGAGTATGCTCTCCGGTATTCCGATCTTGCCAATATCATGGAAGAGGGCCGCCAGCTCGAGAGTATCGACGTCATCCCGGCTCAGTCCCATCTGATTTCCTATGGAAAGGGCCAGGTCCCTGACACGCTCTGAATGTCCCCTGGTGTAAGGGTCTTTGGCCTCTACTGTAGCAACCAGGGCGGCAATTGTGCTCAGATAGCTGCCATGCACCTGCTGGTTGAGCTGCCAGCTACGAATACCTGCTGCAGTCTGTTCTGCAAAGGTTTCCATAAGCGTAAACTCATTGTCGTTAAAGATGTGCGGTTCGCTGAAGGTGATATCCAATGCTCCAACAACCTCGTCGCCGGCAATCAGTGGAAGGCAGATCGCAGCCACTACACCCTCGTTTGCTGCCGCCTGGCTCAAAAGGTCGGGATTGGATGATGCCCCATCCATCACGAACCGGCGCTTTTCTCTGATTGCTCGGGTTGCCGGCCCATCCAGTGAGGGCTCGGGATGTGCCAGATACTGGACGCTCAGTCCGACATGCTCAGTCAGGATGAGCTCTTCATGCTGTGCGTCATACAAGAACACAGCCACTCCGTGAGCAGGCAACAGATCCTTCAAGCTATTCACGATGCAGGAGAGCATTTCGTGAAGCTCCAGGGACTGGTTCAGGGCCAGGCCGACGCGGTAGAGGGTGCCCATCTGTTCAATACGTTGTTGCAGGTTGGTGTTGGCTCTCTCGAGCTGATCGTTGACGTCCACCAACTCCGAGTTGCGGGCGATGATGGTCCTGGTCTGAGCTACGTACATCCTGGCAGACGTCCATGGCATTATCAGCGGCAGTGAGAATGCGACAAGTGCGATAGGCCCCATGGACTGGTATCCAACCGCCGCCATCAAAGTTATCGAGGCTATTGTCAGGTACTGGGGAATCAACCACCTGTGATTCTCGTTAAATACAGTTCGGAAGGAGGCGCCCGTAGTCAGTGTCAGGGCCAGGGCCACCAAAGAAGTGTTGAGCCAAAAGTAGATTACTGCTGCGAGTCCCGCCGGAACGACGGCCGAAAGGAGGTCCCTCACTGGCCACACTCCACCGGCCAGCGCATATGCGCTGGCAGCGGCTGCTGCTGACGTGGTGAAGACGCCGGCATTGAAGACCATCTTGTACCAGGCTCTTCTGCGTGGGTAAAAGGCATGGACAGCCGCACTGCCAAGGTTTGCAAGGATGGCGCCGGCTGGACCGAAAAGAAGTAGCGAAACAAACGATATGGCAAAGGCCAGGGAAACGCTGCTGCTGGCGAACAACGGCACCGAAACAGCCTGGGCCGCACCGCAGAGCACAATTAAGACCAGCAGTACCCAGATGCTTTCCGTCGGGGGGAGGCTCATTATGCCCAGGGCAATGCTGCCGGCCCCAGTGACGGCAACAACACCGATCAGTGACTTAGCTTTGGTATTCACCTGTCACCGGCAACCTCGTTCAAAGCCCTATGCAGACGGGCAGACAAACGGTTGGCACTAGTCGAACTTGCCCGCAACGTCCCAACTAACGTTGTCCCAAGCGACATTGTCCCACGTGACGTTGTCCCACGTGACATTATCCCAGGCGACGTTATCCCAGGAGATGTTGTCCCAAGCGACATTGTCCCAGCTAACGTTGTCCCAGGAGATGTTATCCCACGCGACATTATCCCACGCGACGTTAGACCAGAGTGTTCCTCGAGAGTCTACACCGTTGTTGTGCTTGAGGTCTTTCCACTTCAGGGGCCCCCCGCCCTTCATCGTGGCCAGCACAATCTCTCTGAACCCGTCAGCAGGTCTGGCAGACTGATTGACGTAGCCTGGAAGCGACTTCGTAGCTTCGGCTGCGTTTACATATCCCGCACCAGCCGCGTTACGGTCACTGCCATTCAACGTACTGGCGGATGCCTTCAGCTGGTGCTTTACCTGGTCCGGCGTCAGCCTTGGGTTGGCACTCAACATTAGGGCAACAACTCCGGATACTGCGGCAGCGGCCTGGGAGGTGCCACTCAAGCGTATGAACGTACCAGCCTTTCTATCGGGAAACATCTGCTCAAGAAAGCTGTTGGGAACACGTGATGACACGATCTTGCGCCCGGGCGCTACAACATCCGGCTTGGTCAGGCTATCAATGGTCGGGCCACGAGAGGAGAACTGTGCCACCATGTCATCCGCCCTGGGAAGAGTGGCGTTCATATCGATTGCCCCTGCCGTGATAACAAAAGGGTCATAGCCGGGGCTTACGATTGTGCCCGGCCCCGGACCGGCGTTGCCCGCTGCGGTCACGACCACAATACCGGCATGCCACGCGATCTCCACCGCAGTGGCCAGCGGGTCTTGTTTGTACGAAGTAGCCGCGGGCGCACCGAGTGAGAGATTGATAATCCGTATTCCGTAGGCCCTCCGGTTTTGCACAGACCATTGAATTCCCCGTATAACCTGGGACTTGAGGGCAGAGCCTTGATCGTTAATGACCTTCACAGAGGCGATCTGCGACTTTGGTGCGATGCCACTCCATGAAGTTGAGGGGTCGAATCCAGCGATGATACCGGCCACATTCGTGCCGTGTCCGCCCTTATCCGTGCTGGGGTCCCGGCCCGTTACCAGGTCAACGGCGGCAACGATGCGTTTGGGGTCAATTCCGGAAGGCAGGCTCTGGACTCCGGAGTCGAGCACTGCAACCGTGACCCCGGCGCCACTAATGCCCTGCTCCCACAGAGCGCTGGCATTTACGGCCCTGGCGAAATCTATCATGTCACCGGTGAATGGGGTCCCATTGGGTACGAGCCTGGAATCGAGGGAGATGTAACGCACTTCAGAATCCCGGCTGAGTCGGGCCAGCCGGTCCAGACTTATCCTGCCGCTGGCGCCTGCCACGATTCCAAGTGGCTGCACCCGTTTGCCACCGTGCTGTTCAAGCTTGTTCTTGGCCCTTTGCTCAGGCTTAGCTGCCGTCCCCTTTTGGGGGTGAAGCGAGACTTTCATTTCGATAATGATGTCTGCGTCACTCCAGGGGTCGGATGCCAGCATTGTGTGTAACTCGGGAGAGACCTTCTCCCACTGTACGCTCCACTCAGCGGGGAGAACGGCACTGCTGACAATCGTGGTCATTGGGCCGGCCAGCAATATCAGAGTAGCGGTTAGGATAATTACCAGTCTGGTCCAGCTTGTACTCATGATTCCCCCTCGTATCCATGTAAGCCAGCCTGTTGCAAGCTACTCTTCCGGAGGCACCGGTCAGGAACCGGCAGGGCAAGATCCCGATCTCCCCTTGACACCGTACAACGATAGTTGCAGGCCAGGACCCGCAACACAGTGGTACCAGTGAATAATACACTCATAGCATATACATGACAAGTATATTACAAGAACAGCGAAATTACGAACAAAGTTGTGATCGTTTAGGATCATAGTCTACAGTATGGGAAGTACCATTTACAAGCCATCCTACACAGGATGACAAAAAGTTCATGTTGGATATGGCTGCTGATGTAAGACTCACCACTCCGTTTGGCCGCGCGAGCATTCGCCTGAGGCGCAACGGGCCGAGGGTTGCTGGGGAGTTATCCGGAGGCCACGGAGGGCTAGTGCGGGGGGGGCGATGCCGGCGCTGTTCGCGAAATTCCCGGAAGCGTAAAGTAAAAGGTAGTCCCCTTACCCTGCTCGCTCTCGAACCAGATCCTGCCGCCGTGGGCGTCTACTATGCCCTTGCTGATATAGAGGCCCAAACCCATGCCTTCATGCGACCGGTCCGGACCTCGGTACAGGCGCTGAAATATCAGGCCCTGAATATCCTTGCCTATTCCCACCCCATCGTCAGAAACCGACGTCAAGACGTTGCCGTCTTCGCACTTATGTATGTCCACACTTACTACAGGCTTCCTGGCCCGCCTGGTAGTCCTCGCGGCCTTGATGCCGTTGGTAATCAAATTATAGAGGACCTGTTCGATGCGCTCAGGGTCGGCGTCGACGCATACGTCGCCCTGTACGCTGAACTGCAGGTCGTAGCCGGGCGCCGCCTCCTGCACGTGGTGAATGATGTCGGAAGTAAGCACACCGAGATCGAATGTCCTGCGGAGAAGCTCTAATCTGCCGACCTGTATGATCGAGTACTGAGTCAGGTCGGACACCAACCGAACAAGCCGGTTCACCTGCTGGTCCATGATCTGCAGCATGTCCATCTCGGTCTTCCCAAGAGGCAGACCCGGCTTGGCCTGCATGCGGCGTTGCAGGAACTGAGCGGAGCCTTTGATGGAGGCCAGGGGCGTCCTTAACTCATGGGAAACCATGGCCAGGAACTCGTCTTTCTCACGCTCGAATTCCTTCCGGTCAGTCACATCTTGAAGGACGGCTATCACTCCGGACGGCTCTCCCGCATCAGCGAAGAGCGGAGAAGTACTGCATTGTGCCAACACGACCTTGCCACCCGGACGGGTAATCACCATTTCTTCTGCGGCAACGGGCTCTCCGGATAGGGCGGTGCGCGCCCACGGCAGCTCCTCGGGAAGATAGGGCGCCCCGCCTGGATGAGCCAGTCCGGACTGCTCGGGGTAAAGGAACAGCTGTGTCACTTCACATACCTCGCGGCCGAGGAGCTCACTTAGAGACTTATTGGCAAACCACACCTGTCCTTCGGGGACGTCGGCAAGGGCCACACCTTGTGGGATGCTATCCAGTATGGCCTTCAGGCGGGGGCTGGGCCGGGTGGCTGGCCCGCGTTCTCTTTTTGGTGTGGTATTCTCCACCTGAGCGATGGCAGTGCTCAACCCGCGAGCAATCCCCCGCGCGAAATCGACTCTGTCGTCGGTGAAGGGCCTCTCTATCGACATGGAGGCAATCCAAAGATAACCGAGAGCCTGATCGGCTTCAACCAGATGCATGATCAGGAGATGGCTTACGCCTGCCCGTCGCGCCACACGGACGCTCTCGGGAGAGCCTAGAATGACTGCTGCTCTCTCCTCATCGGACATAGATACCGTCAATGGCGCCTCGGCAGGTAGGTCCTGTTGATGCAGCGGGACCGGCCGGGCATCGAGCCATCTTTCGATCAGGCGCTGTAGCAGTGGAAGCTTTCTGGAATCAGGGTGGTGCAACGCGGTGACCTGGATGCTTCCTGTAGAAGGGTCTCTGGTGCAGATTGCGCATATGTCGCCGATCGCTTCGGCGACAGCACTTACCACTTTCGGGCACAGGTCTGGCGGAACTGCAGACGAGTCCAGCGCGGTGATGAGCTGAGCCAGAAAACGTGCGCTTCTCGCTGTTTCCTGGTCAATAGGTAACATTCGTCATTTCCTAGAGGTTGTTACCATCTCCTCCACGCATGAACCATCTTGACAAAGTGGAACAGCACCCGTACGTGCTCACTTAACATAGGCTAACATAACCAACGCCGTATTTACAATCCATCAGAAGAGCCCGGGTGTCCGTCAAGATTCCGCGCCAGGCGGTTGCGGAGCCAGGGTTGGGCAGAAGTTGTACGCGGATGGTTTGATCTGGTAGGGGCGATGGCACTGCCTCGCCCGACTGCTGCGATTGCTTCAAGTAGCATGGATGGCGCCCTCGGCCATGAGGGACATGTCTCTATCAGTAGCCCACAGGCGAGGCAGTGCCATCGCCCCTACAAACGAACCAGACATTTGGGGCGACCGACCGGTATGCCACCGGACGGGTACCAGCGCGGAAATGTGACGGACACCGGAAGAGTCCGGGTGCGATGCAAGATTATGCGTCCACTCCTGGCGCCATGGCCTCTATGGCGCAAACAGCGGAACGGACCCGTCAACGGGTATTATCCCGTGGCACAGGGCCTGGATTCCCGTTTGCGACGGGAATGACAGGCCAATAGTGTTCTTTGTTACTGGCAGACGAGCCTCCCCGTTGACACAACAACGGGCCTCTACCCCGCTGTCATTCCGGGCCGAGACCCGGAATCCAGGCCCAGCCGCTGTCCATTATCTTGGTCTTGGAGGATGCAACTGATGTTTGAGCCAATTATATGGCGCCAGCCGGCTCGTAGTCGGTGGACAGCACCTGTTCAGCCGCGGCCAGCACTTCTTCGACGCCGATATCTTCGAGAGCCTCGCAAGTGCTGCAGAGGGTCCGTTTCCACATGGGGACACTTCCGACGAAGTGAAAGCACGGAGCGCACGGGCGGTGAGCCTGCACGATGGCATGACGCACACCGAAAGGATAGAAGTTGGCAGGGTTAGAAGGGCCATAGATTCCCACAACCGGTGTTCCCATCGACGCAGCAATATGCAGAGGACTGGAGTCGTTGCCAATGAACAGATGACAGCGCTCCACTAACGCCGCAGTCTCCAGCAAGCTGGTGGCCCCGGTACCGTTGATAGCAGCGGGGCCGATCCGCTTGGCTACCAGGTGTGCCCTCTCCTGGTCCGCGATACCCCCAAGCAGCAGAATGCGGGCGCCGTAGCGCCGGCTAAGCGCTTCTCCAACGGACGCAAAACCTTCCGCCCTCCAGCATTTCTTACCACCAAAACCTTCACCTCCTGGATGGATGGCAATCAACGGGACCTGATGTTCCAGGCCCCAGGCGCGCATGAAGGCCTCCGCGAACCCGGTATCCTTCGGCGATGGATTGAGGTAAGGCTTTGGCTCCGGCTCCTGTAGCTTCATCGGCCTCAAGGCGTCCATGTAGTGGTAGATTGCATGTGATTGAGTGTCCCGAGCTGCGGACCGAGGCAGAAGCCACCAGAAGGGCCTGAAGCGGAGATGGACGCGGCGACGGGGGCCGATGATAAGGCGGCTTATCCAGAAGGCGGTGCAGAGGTCCACGGAGATATCGAAGCGCAGGCTCCGCAATTCCCTGAAGAGGCCCATGTAGTACCGCCATCCCGGCCACCACTCCAACGTAGGATAGGTAAAGATCCTATCCAGGTCCGGGTTCCCTTCCAGGATTCCCTGATTTGTCGGGAAGGCCAGAGCGGCGATGTAGGCATCCGGAAAAGTGCGTCGAAGCAGACGAATAGCCGGCGTGGCGAACAGGGTATCACCGATTGGCGATAGGAGGGTCACCAGGATCCTGGCGTAGTGTCCTCCGGAAGCTTCTGCAGTTGCCCCTAGGTGTCCGGTCACTCGAGCGTCTTCCTGTTTGTCCCCGTTTGAGGCTCTCCCTACCTGGCGCTTCCCCTGCTACCCCTGGCCGGTGGGTGCCGGCCCTGCTTGCTTTCACCAGTGGAGGATGGTCTCGTCCGTTCACTGGGCTGCTTTCCTTCCCGGTAGCTCGGGGCCATGATGATGAAAACCCCGCCAACCCTGGTGTCCAGGATACGAGACCGCAGGCGCTTCTCGATGGAATCGAGATCATAGTTGCTGGTGATGACTGTCGGCAGTTGCAGATTGTAGCGATAGTTGAAAAGTTGGTATAGCTTCTCCTCCGCCCACGGCTTGCTGGACTGGGCGCCGAGATCATCCAAAACCAAGAGCGGGGCGCTTTTCACTCTCTCGAAGAGGTCATCATAGGAGATACTGCTGTCAGGACTGAAGGTGGAGCGAAGATAGTCCAGGAGGTCCGGGACAACTACAAAGAGTACAGGCTGACCCTGGGCCCGCCGGTAGTTAGCAATAGCGGCGGCCAGGTGGGTCTTTCCGGAACCCGGTTCGCCCAAGAAGGTCTGCCAACCTTCAGGGTCCTCAGCAAAGCTTCTGGCCCGGTTATAGGCGTTCTCGAGATTCTGTCTCCGCTCGTGGTCCAGGTCGAGTCGCTTATAGATGAACGTCTCGAAGGTCATCTTGCTCAGTAGTCCCTGTCCCAGGTTGCCCAGGCGCCCGAGGAACTCGGCCTCCATCTCCTCCAGCAAACAGACCCGACTTAGTGCAGGGTCGGTGAGGCGCATCCGCAGGTGCTCTTCCATTTCTTTCAACGGTGTGCTGGTGGTGATCACGGTGGGCAACTGGCCTATGTAGCGATGGTTCAGCAACTGGACCAGCTTCTCCTGGGCCCAGGGGGTGCTCGACTGGGCTCCCAGGTCGTCCAGTACCAGGAGTGGGACGTTTCGGACGTGTTCGAAGAGCTCGTCGTAAGAGACCTCACTCTGGGGGTGGAAGGTCATTCTCAGGTGGTCCAGAAGGTCAGGCGCCGTTATGAAGAAGACCTGATGGCCCCCGGACATGCAGGCATTGGCGACTGCGGCGGCCAGGTGGGTCTTTCCGGAGCCGCTGGCGCCCATCAGCACGAGCCATCCCTGGGGTGAGCCCACAAAGGCCCGTGCCATGGCCAGGGCATAGCGGAAGCGGTCCTGGGCCAGCGGGTCCAGGGTGCGGCCAGGCCTGCCGGTTGGCAAGAATCCGTCGAAATTCAGCCGGGCGAGGGGCCCAAGATTGCTGATACGCTGGAGGCGCTCCAGGCGCTCTTCCGTCTTCTCCTGGAGCCGGCACTGGCAGACCAGTGCCTTGCCGAAGTCAGGGTGGTCTACCGGTACGTCAACGCGTACGTACCCAAAGCCCTCGCATATCGGGCACGCTTTGGGTTCGCCTTCATCCCCCTCAGTGTTGGACGATGCGAGAGTACTTTCCCCGGAGGTACTTGGCGGGCTGGATGTCTTTCTTAGTATCTCCCCGATCTTTTCCATCCTTGCCTTCCCTGGCCCAACGCTCGAGAATACGCGCGATGTAGCGCCAGTTCCTGCGGTTAAGGTTCACCGCCTCCCGGAAGGCCTCCTCAATCCAAACAGGAGAGTAGGTCTTCTCCGCCTCCTTCAATTCCTCCGCCACCATAGGGGTGACCATACCGATGTTATCTTCATACAGGGCAAATATGTTAGGCGGGGTCTCCGCCTGGGCCTCTTGTACAGCTACTCCCAGTTGCCCGAGGTTCAACTCCCCGCTCTCTATCTGTCCGACCGCTCGCCGGTCCCTTTCCGTGTTCAAGAAGTAAAGCTCCTGGATGCCGGCCGGCACTTCCAGCGCCAGGTGCAGGAACGTCCCACGCTCCCGTGCCTGGGCCAGGGCCCGGCGCAGGGCCGGCTCCGGTTTTTCTCCCACGGCTGTAAGGCTCTCCAGCAAGGTGCTATCCCGGAGCATTTCACTGACGGTCACGAACCGCGGGTAGGTGCGCCGGGTGGAAAACACCCAAAAAAGGTGCAGGGTTACCTTCAGCTCGGCCGGATCTTTGATTGCCGGAAGCAACAGCGTGAAGAACAGGCTGGGCAAAGGTGTGTAGGACATGCGCGCGGGAAATCCCTGGAAGGTCGGGCGTCCCATTATTTGCTTTTGGCGCCGGGACGCATCGGCCGGCCGTCATCAGTAGCCAGGGCGGTGAAACGTGCTGATGTGTTATCGAACCGAAGATACAACTGGCCCACGGGCCCATTACGGTGCTTTGCGATTATTATCTCAGCTCTACCCTTTGGATACGGGTCCCGGGATTTCCGTGACCATTCTTCCTCTGAGTAGTAGACGTCGTCACGATAGATAAACATGACTACATCGGCGTCCTGCTCGATGCTACCGCTATCACGCAGGTCGGATAGTTGCGGCGTATGGGGGGTCCGGGATTCTATGGCCCTGCTGAGCTGGGAGAGGGCCAGCACCGGGGCTTCCAGCTCCCGGGCCAGGGCCTTCAGCGAGCGAGAGATATAGCTGATTTCCTGTACCCGGTTCTCGAAATGTCCACCGTGGACGAGCCCCAGGTAGTCCACAATGACCATGTCCACACCTACGTCATTGTGCAGACGCAGCGCCTTGCTGCGTATCTCGACTACCTTTATGACGGGAGAATCGTCGACGTAAATGGGGGCCTCGGAAAGGATGCCGGTCGCCTCCATGATGCGCCGTTCCTCTTCTTCATTGAGGGACCCCTGGCGCTGTCGCTGGGAGTCTACCCTGGCCTGGCTACAGAGAAGCCTCTGTACCACCTGCCCCTTGGACATCTCCAGGCTGAAGATCGCAACCTTTGCCCCTCGCTTGACCGCCGCGTGCTGGGCGATGTTGAGCGCCAGGCTGGTCTTGCCCAGGCTGGGACGGGCGGCCAGGATCACCAGGTCAGAGCGTTGAAAGCCACCGCCCAGCAGCTTGTCCATGTCTATGAAACCGGTCTCGATATGCGGAAGGTGACCATCCGGGTGTTGGCCTCCGAGCCCGGTCTCCTCGAAGTAGCCGTCCAGCAGGTGCCGGATATGAACCAAGTCCCGCTGCGGCCGGCCGGAGCTAAGGCCAAAGAGCACTTCCTCGGCCCGCGCCAGGGCTGATTCTACATCATCCCGGTTCTCGTATCCGATGGCGGCAATCTTGCCTCCTGCCTCGATCAGGCGGCGCATGAACGCCGTCTGGTGCACGATCTCTCCGTAATGCTCCACGTGGAACGGGGTTGGCACCCGTGAGACAAGGTAGCTCAGATAGGCAGGGCCGCCGATATCCTCCAACCTGCCATCTTGAGAGAGGCGGTGAGCAACGGTCACCTGGTTGATGGCCTCGCCCTTCTCGTAAAGGGCGAGGCACGCCCCGAAGATCCAGCCGTTTCGTTCCCGGTAGAATTCCTGGGGTTTAAGCGTCAAAGAGACGGAGAGGATGGCGTCCGGGTCTATAAACAGAGAGCCCAGAACGGCCTCTTCCGCATCTACGTCATGAGGTAGGAGCTGGTCAGAGGCCATTACTCCTCTTCTACTATTACCTTGACCTTAGCCGTTGCTTCCTTTGAGAGATGGATCGAGACCTGATAGTCGCCGATTCCCTTGATAGGCTCCTCCAGGTCCACTTTATGCTTGTCGATCTCGTGACCGGTCTGGCGCAGCAGGGCATCCGCCACGTCTGCATTAGTGATGGAGCCGTGCATACGCTTCTGCTCACCCAGCTTGACCTTGAATACCAGCTCGGTCTGTGACAGTTTCTCAGACAGGGCTTCAACCTCCCGATGGGCGCGGTCAGACTTGGCTGAGTCGATCTTACGTTGGTACTGCACGTTCTTGAGCGCAGCATCGGTCGCTGGCACCGCCAGCGCCTTGGGCAAAAGGAAATTACGGGCGTAGCCGTTGGCTACCTCTTTGACCTCACCCGCCCGTCCGGTGCCGGAAACATCTTGAAGAAAAAGAACCCTCATTGGGAATTGATTACCTCCTTGCCGTCAATTATACCGTACCCTGCCGAAAACACAAAGGTATTGTCACCTACTTTGGTGGCCTTTGTCCGGCGTATTTTGCCTCAACCGACTTGCGAATCACCTTGTACAGGATCTTTCCCGTCGGGGACAGGGGGATGCTGTCCACTATCTCCACAAAGTCAGGCACCAGATACTCGGCTATCTTGTCTCGGCAGAAGTCTCGTATCTCCTGGGTGCTGACTGTCTTGCCGCTCCTCGGCTTGATGCAGGCTACCGTGCACTCACCCAGAACCGGGTTAGGCACTCCTACAATACAGCACTGCTCGATGTTGGGATGGGTGGAAAGCAGGCCCTCAACTTCGATCGGGAAGATTTTGTGGCCTCCACGGACGATTCGGTCATCAACCCGCGAGACCAAGAATATGTATCCCTCCTCATCCATGTATCCAATGTCGCCGGTCTTCAGCCATCCGTCCGGGCTGAATTTCTGGGCGTTGATCTCCGGTTTGTTCCAGTAGCCAGCGGTAATATTGGGACCCCTGAGCCATAGCTCACCTGTCTGGCCCGCCGGCAGAGTGTTGCCTGCGTCGTCAACGACCTTAGATTGCCCTCCCGGTATTACCTTGCCGGCACTCCTGGCCTTAATATCCATAGGGGCATCAAAAGGAACGATGGCGCTCATGCTCGCCTCGGTCATGCCCCCGATGTGCATGACCTCGCCGATTCTTTCGATACAGGCAATACGGTCGTTCGGGTCGCTTGGCGCACCGCCCACATAGCCGGCACGCACGCTGCTGACATCGTACTTCTCGAAATCGGGGTGGGTCAGTGCCAGCTTGAACATGGTCGGGACCCCCACCAGGAAGGTGGCCCGCTCCTTCTGGATCGTCTCCAGGTACCGCCGCGGCTCGAAGGCATCAAGGAGCACTACCTTGGCGCCGCCTACGAAGGCGTAGGTTGTGCCGGACTCCACCCCGAACTGGTGGCTCATCGGAAGCGGCTGAAGAAAGACGTCTTCTTCCGTGGTACGGCTGACCCGCGCCGCTGACTTACAGTTGGATAGAACCGTATTATGCGTGTGCATGGCGCCCTTTGGCTCGCCGGTAGTCCCGGAGGTGTGAGTAATGAGACAGAGTGTGTCCGCCGGGTTAAAGGTCGGATTGAACTGGCGTCGCACCCAGTCCAGCTCGTCTCCCACGCCGGCGTCCCGTGTCATGAGACCGTCCAGTGAGACTGTGCCGGGAGCAGCCTGTCCCTTGACCAGGACGTTGCGGACCGAGGGGAAATCGGGCAGCAGGCTCGTAACCATATCCAGGTAGTTGAAGCCCCCGAAGCTATCGACAACTATTACCACCTTGGGCTCCACGTTGCCCAGGATAAATCGCAATTCCCGCTCCCGGAAGGCCAGGCTCAATGGGACCCAGACGCCTCCTATGGCGGCGGTAGCGTACCACCCGAAGCTAGCCTCAGCCCAGACCGGCAGGATAGATACGATTCGGTCACCAAACTTCACGCCCAGCCGGTGCAGGTGGGCTGCGAGACGGGCGGCGCATTCCCGGTATTGGGTGAAAGTCAGGCGGCGGTCTCTATCAACCAGCGCTTCCCGGTCCGGGAACTTCTCGGTGATGCGGTCCAGGCTCTGGAACATGGTCTCTCCGAGCTCGGGCTGGTAGTTGGGGTCGTAGAGCCCAGCCGGGTAATTGTACCGGTCTCGTGTCATTGCTTCCTCCTAGTCCTCCTCAGACGTGCGTGTGCCAAACTCGTTGTAGGGGCGGACCTTGTGTCCGCCTGGGGTGGGCGGACACAAGGTCCGCCCCTACGAATGTAATGCGAAATTGCCGTATCCACTACTCAGACGTGAAACAGGACATTCAGTACGTCACCGTCCTGTACGACGTACGCCTTGCCTTCGGAACGCAGCAGGCCGCGGCGCCGCGCCTCTGGGATGCTGCCGCTCTTGACGAGCTCTTGCCAGGGGATAACCTCGGCGCGAATGAAGCCTCGCTCCAGGTCCGAGTGGATCGTGCCTGCAGCCTGGACTGCAGTGGAGCCTTCCGGTATGGGCCAGGCCCGAGTTTCGTCCTCACCCGTGGTGAGGAAGTGGATGCGGTTAGTGATTGAGTTGCAGAGGTCGAGGAGTCGCTGTACAGGGGCATCGTTAATCCCGAGGCTGGCCCGGAATTCGCTGGCCTCTGCCGGCTCCAGCTCGGACATCTCCATCTCTATCTGGCAGGATGCAGCCACGACCGCCGTCTGGGGTCCGAGCCTCCGGCGGGCCTCGGTCTCGAGCTCAGATGTCCGAGGTATGTCTTCCTCTCCGATATTCAGGACCACCAGCACCGGCCTGGAGGTAAGGAACTGGTAAGCTCTCAGCATCTTCTCTTCATGCTCGTCGATCTTCTGGGTCCTGAGTGGCTGGCCCTTTTCGAGACCTTCTTTGAGGCGGGCGAGCAGGTCCCGGTCCTTCTCCATTGCTTCCCGGTCCTGCACCTTGGCCTTGCCGATAGAGTCTCTGATCCGCTCCAGGCGCTTGTCCATCAGGACGATGTCAGCGAAGGCCATTTCAAATTCCAGCGCTTCCACGTCTCTCCAGGGGTCGACGCTCTCCATCTCGTGCGCAACGTTTTCCTGCGAGAAGACGCGTACCACGTAGACCAGAGCATCCATCTGCGCCAGGTCAAGGAGGTATCCGGCGCTGGCCCCTTTTTCTCTGGTGTAGCCCTTGAGGCTTCCCGGAAAGTCCAGGAACTCTACCTCTGCCGGGACGATCTTCTTGGAATGGAAAAGCCGGTCCAGCTCCGCCAGGCGCGGGTCAGGTACCTTGACGATACCCGGCTGGGGCTCTCGGGCGATAGCTCCGGGCCCGACGGGTAGCCGGGAGCCGGTGAGGGCATTAAACAGGCAGGTCTTGCCGCTCTGGGCCAGACCGACCAAGGCAAAGCGCAAGATTGGTTTACTCCTTTCGGCTTTGGCGCCTTTCAGACCGCCAGCGCCAGGTCCGTTGGCGAGCGTCTGCTATGTATTGCAGAGATTCGTATAATACTACAACCAACCTTGCCCGGCGCGCAAGGCGGACAGCGTCCTAGGCTTTCAGCACCCCCAGCAGGACTGTCTCTCCTTCGATCTTGTGGTCTTCACGGTAGGCCCCTTCCGGAGGCTCGGAGTTCACAACGTCCACGGACAGGGTCTCTTGCTTTACGTAATCGAGATACTGTTCGATGGTGTCCTTGATAGAGCCGCCATCCCGGTAGTAGGTGGTTATCTTGTCGGCAATGTCGAAGCCGGCGTTCTTCCGCATCGATTGGATGCGGTGGACGATTTCCCTCGCCATGCCTTCGGACAGGAGCTGCGGGGTGAGAACGGTAGTTACAGCGACCAGCCAATCGCTCTCCTGGGCCACGGCGTAGCCGGCTCTGGGGCTGATATCGACGATCACCTCCTCAGGCGATATGTCGAAGCCGTCAAGAGAGAGATTCTGGCCCCGGCGCTGTGCGGCGGCTACTGCTGGAGGCTGCATGGCCCGGAGGGCCGCCACGATACGGGGCATGTCCTTGCCATACTTGGGACCGAGCAGGGGTAGGTTGGGCTTGACGCTGTAATCGACTACGTCTTCCTCCCGGTCCAGTATGCGCAGGGATTTGACGTTCAGCTCCTCCAGGATTTGCGATGCCAGGCGCTCCAGGCATTCCTTCTCCTGGGGATTGCGGGGCCTCACCAGGACCTCGGCTATTGGCTGCCTCACCTTGATGCCGGCCTTACTTCGGGCGGCCCTCCCCAGGCTGGCTATCCTCATCACCATGCGGGTGTCCTCCATCAGCTGCCGGTCAATCAGGCTCTCATCGGCAACCGGATAATCGGACAGGTGGACGCTCTCCGGGGCTGTGGCGTCTACGGACCGCACCAGGTTCTGGTACAGCTCCTCAGCGACGAACGGGGTAAGAGGGGCCAGCAGCTTCGACAGCGTTACCAGGCAGTGGTAGAGCGTAGCGTAAGCGGCCATCTTATCGGCATCGTTCTCGCTCCTCCAGAAGCGCCTTCGGCTCCGGCGGACATACCAGTTGGAGAGGTCATCCAGGAACTCCTGGATATCCCGGCCGGCGTCGGTGGGGTTGTAGTCCTCCAGGTAGCCGGTCACCTTCTCGACCAGGCTATTGAGCTCGGAAAGCGCCCAGCGGTCCAGCTCGTGCAGGGGCATGCGGCTGAGCGGCTCATCCTTCGGGCTCCAATCGTCGATATTGGCATAGATGACGAAGAACGAGTAGGTGTTCCAGAGCGTCAGCAGGAACTTCCGGACTACCTCATCCACCAGCTCCGCGGAGAAGCGACGGGGATTGCCGGCAGGGCTGGCGGTATAGAGGTACCAGCGCACCGCATCGGCGCCGCTGGCATTGAGTATCTCCCAGGGGTTGACCACGTTGCCCCGGGACTTGCTCATCTTCTCGCCCCTGGCGTCCAGGATATGGCCGAGGCAGATGACGTTGCGGTAGCACGGGCTGTCAAATAGCAGGACCGCCAGGGCATGAAGGCTATAGAACCATCCCCTGGTCTGGTCCACCGCCTCGCTGATGAAATCGGCTGGGAAGCTCTTCTGGAAGGCCTCTTTGCTCTCGAACGGGTAGTGCCACTGGGCCACCGGCATTGCGCCGGAGTCGAACCAGCAGTCCAGCACCTCCGTGACCCTGCGCATCGTCCCGTTGCACTTCGGGCACGGTACGGTTACCTGGTCGATATACGGGCGGTGGAGGTCAAACGACGGGTTCTCCAGGCGAGCATCGCCGCTCCGCTCTCGCAGCTCGGCCACGCTGCCCACGCAGCTCAGCTCACCGCAGCTCTCGCACCGCCAGATGGGCAGGGGCGTGCCCCAGTACCGCTCCCGGGAGATAGCCCAGTCCACGTTGTTCTGGAGCCAGTCGCCGAACCGTCCCTGCTTGATGTGGCCGGGATACCAGTTGATCTGGTCGTTGGCGGCCAGCAGCCGGTCTTTTCTGGCGGTTGTCCTGATATACCAGGAGGTCTTAGCGTAATAGAGTAGCGCCGTGTCACAGCGCCAGCAGAACGGATAGGTGTGCAGCATCCGCCCGGCGCGATATAGCAGCCCGCGCCGGGACAGGTCTTCGGTGATCAGCGGGTCGGCCTCTTTGACCCACATGCCAGCCCACGGCGTTACCTGCGGGACGAACTTGCCCCGCAGATCAACCGTCTGTAGCACCGGCAGCCCCTCGGCACGGCCTAGTTCGAGGTCTATCTCGCCGAAGGCCGGAGCGATGTGCACGATACCGGTCCCCTCGGTCATCTCTACGAAGCTCCCGGCCACCACCCTATGGGCGGGCCTTTCGGGGGGCAGGAAGTCGTAGAGGGGCTCGTACTCCAATCCCACCAGGTCCGAGCCTCTCAAGGTAGCCAGTATGTTGGGCTGGTGCCCCAGGGCCTGCTCGGCGAGCGCCCCGGCGAGGACCAGCCTGCTATTCTCCTCGTCGACGATGACGTACTCCTGGTCGGGCGCGACTGCCAGGGCGACGTTCCCGGTCAGGGTCCAGGGCGTTGTGGTCCAGGCGAGAAGGTGGCAGGGTTTTTCGTCACCGCATACCCCCTCCGCTCCTTTGGGAGGCCACTTAGGGCTGTCCTGGCGGATGCGGAACTTGACGTACACAGAGGGATCGTCGGTATCCTCCTTATATCCCAGGGCCACCTCGTGGGATGAAAGGCTGGTCCCGCAGCGCGGGCAATGGGGTGTAACCTTGTAGTCCTGGTATACCAGTCCCTGGTCCCAGAGCTGGCGGATGATCCACCATCCGGACTCGATGTAGTAATTCTCGTAGGTTATGTAGGCGTGGTCGAGGTCAACCCAGAAGCCGATCCGGTCGGTGAGATTCTCCCACTCCTTGACATAACGGAAGACGCTCTCCCGGCACTTGGCATTGAACCGGTCGACGCCGTATCGCTCGATGTCCGGCTTGCCGGAGAAACCCAGCTCCTTCTCCACCTCGATCTCGACGGGGAGGCCGTGAGTATCCCATCCGCCCTTGCGGGGCACGTAGAAGCCCTTCATCGTGCGATAGCGAGGGATTACATCCTTGAACACCCGCGCCAGGACGTGATGGATTCCGGGGCTGCCGTTGGCCGTCGGGGGGCCTTCATAGAATGAGAAGAGGGGTCGCCCCTCCCGGCTTTCGAGGCTCTTCCGGAAGATCTCACGGTCCTTCCAGAACTGGAGGACCGTCTCCTCCAGCTTGGGGAAGCTCACCTTGCTCGATACTGGCTTAAATACACTCACTGCTCTCACCAAAAAGAAATCCCGTCCCCTAAGGGACGGGAGGATTCCCGTGGTACCACCCTTTTTGTCCGCATGGAGCGGACCTCTCTATCCGGGGTCCGGCGCCGTATCCGGCGATTCCAGGCCCCTGTCCCGCTAACGGAGGACGGCCGGCATAGCTTAATCGAGTTGCCCTCTTTCGGCCTGCGGCTCCGGAGTGATATTCGGAGAGTTCTCCGCATCTGCTTCCACCGTACCAGACTCGCTGGGCGGTTAGGCTCCCCTACTCGTCTCCATCACAGCCTTTGTAATATAGAATAACCGTGCGCGCGAGGTGAAGTCAAGGTGTGCAGGCTCGCGTAGTAATCCTTCATGCCTTCTCCTTGGATGCATAGCTCCAGGCTGATTGGTTCTTGCCCCTAGAATGTTCTGCAGGCAGCTCTGCACTGCACTGATGGGCGCCTCGTTGTTGCTGGGAGGCACCAGCCGAATTGCCCACCACAGTGGCAGAGCACTACGCCAGAACTTCAGGCCCAGAGTAGCACCGCAAACAGTCACTTTCAATTCAGAAAAATCCTCGTGACGCCAGCGATGAGACGAGTTAGTCCTGTATTCACCTACGCCATCCCGCTGTCTACCCCCGGCAGCTACACGGTAACCCTCAAGTTCAATGAGCCAAGCAAGACGGCAGCCGGACAGAGGGTATTCGATGTCAGCCTGGAAGGCAGCCTGGTGCTGGATGACTTCGACATCTATGCTGTCAATAACACCAGGAACACTGCCGTAGACCGCTCCTTCCTGGTATCTGTAACCGACGGAGCGCTCAATGTAACGTTTGGGCGGGTAACGGACTACCCCATTATCTCCGCCATAGAGGTGTTGTGGGCAGGCTCATCCCCAGCCACGCCATCAGTGACCTACACCTACCGGGGAGACGGGCTACGTAATTCCAAGACTGTCACCAGCACCATCACCTACACCTGGGACATCAACTCCGGCCTGCCGGTAGTGCTCCAGGATGGCTCCCAGACCTACGTCTACGGTCTTGGTGGCCTTATCAGTCAGACGGACGGGTCAGGCACCCAGAGCTACTTCCTCGGCAACGGGCTGGGCAGCACGGAAAAGCTGACCGACGGGTCGGGCAACGTCGTAGCTACTTACAAGTACGATATCTTCGGAGCAGTCCGGGCCAGCACCGGAAGCGGCTCGGCGGAGTACCGCTTCACGGGGCAGCAGGACGATGCGACGTTGGGGTACACCTACCTGCGGGCGAGATACTACGACCAGACCACGGGACGGTTCTTGAGCAAGGACCCGTTCCCGGGGCTGTTGACGAACCCGGCCAGCCAGCACTACTATACTTACGTTCAGAACAATCCGGTCAATCTTACGGACCCGAGCGGCGAGATCGCACCGCTGGTTGTTGTGGCCGCACTCTGGATGGCCTACGAGATCGGGTCCTCGGCCTATGACGCCTACACCACGGGCCAGACTCTGCTTGATCCTTGTGCTAGTATTGAAGAGAAGGCCTTTACCTCCGGGCTATTCGTCGTTGGGCTGGTAGCTCCTGGCGGCGGTTACACGGCCTTCGGCAAAGCTGGGATACGAACCACAGAGCACTTCTTGAAGCGCTTGGGGACAAGGGCATCACGAGGGGTTACTGAGCGAAATGCACTGGATGCATACAACAAGGGTCGTCTCTTCTTTAATCCAGCTACACGGAGATTTATCAGGCACGACTCGAAGACGAAGGTGTCTGTTGTGGTCGACCAGCCCAGCGGAGGTAAAGCGATAAGCGTCTTCGAAGGAAATCCTTCACCGGATTGGACATCAGTGCCTTGGAGGCCAGGAAGTTGAGCAAGGGGATCAGGATCAGGCTGCAAAATCCGACTGAGCGCGGTAGGCTTTACCCAAGGTATGATGAAGAAGCGGATGTTCTTGAAGTTGGAAGCAGTGTACAGAGAGATTGGCTGTATGGTGTTGACATCGATGGCAATGTAGTTTTCGACCTCGACTCAGACCGAGTTCTGGCAAACTTCGACCTGCTGGTCCCCAAGTACCTGTGGAAAGTCACAGAATCTGCGGGTCGGTGGTCGAGCCCCTCGCAAGAGGCTGACCTACAATTTCACAGGGAGACTTTAAAACACAAGTCTTTCCATCTGCCGCTTGAAGTGACTACCGACGAAAAGAGGTCGCTGGTCTCAATAAGATTCGGTGAGGTGAATCAGCAAGCACGCGTTATAATCCTCTCCGAAAGTTGCCTGGCCTTAGTAGAGGCCGACCATCTCCTCGGCTTCCTATTGAAACTGTTGTGAGGAGTATCCCGTTGTCTCAGGGCACTACTGTTCTGGCGGGAGGACATGCCCACCAATCCCATAACCTACACCATCCCGCTGTCTACCCCCGGCAGCTATACCGTCACCCTCAAGTTCAATGAGCCCACTAAGACGGCCGCTAACCAGCGCAAGTTCGATGTCAGCCTCGAAGGCAGCTTAGCGCTGGATGACTTAGGCATCTGTCCTGTCAATAACAGCAGGAACACTGCCGTAGACCGCTCCTTCCTGGTAAGCGTCACTGACGGAGCGCTAAACGTAACCTTCGGGCGGGTAACGGACTACCCGATCATCTCCGCCATAGAGGTGTTATGGGCCGGCTCATCCC
>ORJL011792364.1_pt1 | contig 25959 bp, 20 predicted proteins | sample 1779941 | NCBI WGS metagenome assembly ORJL01 (sample SAMEA104232317, study PRJEB22302) | groundwater metagenome | biome: forest; feature: aquifer; material: groundwater | place: USA | collected 2011-08-07 | depth 5.8 m
CACAGCCCACTGGAGCTTACGGGCATAGTCGGTGGTCTGGGCCGCCGGCACGTTCCACTTCGCGGCCACTTCGTTGTACCAGGCCGTGATGAAGTTATCAATTTGCTTGGAGCTAAACGGAGCAAGTTCGTAAGCCGGGAAGTCGTTGGCCGGCAGTTGCCATTCCGGTTGCTGGTACGACAGAACACGGCAGGTGATGAGGTAACGACTGCGGCGATAGCGGCCGGCAAATGCCCGCGCGGTTTCTTTCACCAGCGTGCGAAAGGCGGGCAGGACTTCGTCCAGCCCGTCCAGCAACACCACCGCCCGGCCATCCTGCAAAGCCCGGGCGAGGACCGGGTTGGCAAACTCGACATTGCGCTCAGCCAAATCGTGAGCAATGAAATCCCACAGCAGGCGCGAACTGGCGAGGCGTTTATCTTCGGGCAGCGTGTTCAGCCAGCGGGCAAAGTCGCGCAGGACAATGAGAATTGGAAGCGAGCTGCGCTCGGCGTCCGGCCAGTTGGGCAACGCGGCAACGTTTTTGAGCGCCAGAGTATGTGCCAGGTAATTGGCAAAGGTGGTTTTGCCGGAGCCGGGATCCCCCAGCAGCACCAGCCGCCGCTCCAGGATGACGGCCTCGAGAGTTGAGAGGGGGCGCGTCTCCGGGCCGCGTTCACTGCCGGCCGCCGCCAACAACATTTCGGCATTTTCTCGTCCCTTCGCTTCGTGGTCCGGACCCTTTCGCCAATCCACTGCTTCGCCGCGCAGAGCCTTCTCCACCGCTTCGGAGGAGACAACGGTTTTGCTGTCCAACGCTATGTACACCCCCGACAAGCTGAGAGGCTTGTGAGTGGAGGACGCATCGCTGGTATTCAGGTCCATGCCGCGCAGGGGCAGTTCGCCGCACCGGTCGGCAATCACCTGGCGGTAAATGGATTCGGCGGTGTCGGTGTCGGCGGTGTCCGGGGCCGGGCCATCGTAAACGCCGTTGGAAACGTAGAGGGTGATGTTCTGATCGCGCGCGATAAAAACATCAGCCTTCACATCGCCCTCTACATACGCTCCGCCTTCTGTGTTAATCTGGCGGACGAGTTCAGCTTCCTGCCGGCGCAGCGGGGCGATCACCGCCTCGGGCATTTTCGCCGTCACCAGCGCGGCAATTGAACTCCGCACGGCCTCAAGTTTTTGTCGCCAGTCATTGGGGTTGGTCATGGAAGTACCCTCCGCTACAGTAGCTATTCCTGTGCGGGGATTGTACTTTGAGTCGTTTTTGCGTGCTTCCCGCCTGCTTTGAGACGCAAAAAAGGCCGCCGGTCTCAGCCAGCGTCCCCAATACACTGCCGGTGCGTCAACGCACTTGTCCTGTCCACCGGGCTATTCGCCGCGTGCGCCGTTGGCAGTAGGCGCCGAAGTGAGTCAGCCGCTTGCGGTAAAACTCAACGGTTGTCGCCGCGATGCCCTGCGCCCGCTTCGCAACAAAAAAGCCGTCAACCCACTTACGCAAAGCGGGGCAGACGGCTACAAGAGTCCCCTGTTCTTCGGTTATGCCGGTCATGTGTCACATCCTTTCGAGTGTGACGCAGAGGCTGGAAAAACAAGGTGATTATGCTACTTGAGTGGCGACGACAAGATTTGAACTTGTGACCAAGGGCTTATGAGTCCCCTGCTCTACCGCTGAGCTACGTCGCCAATAATCATTCGCGCGCGAGATTATATCACGGTCGCCGCGGTTGAGCGCTGGAGTCGATCAGGGTGTACAGGGCCTTTCCAAAGTCACGATAAGGCTTTGCCAGCGAAGTACTGTCAACGGATTGGGGGATCGGATTGAGCGGATTGCGGGGCCATATCCGTTCAATCAGTTCCAGAAATCCGCTGACAGTGTCCTATCGAAGGGCCTGTCAATGGACTTTGGCGAAGCCCTGTCAGGGTGTAGGGCCAACGCATATTAATTGTTCAGGACTTTGAGCAAGTAAGCTTGGTCCCAGCCTGCTTTGAGACGCTTGCCTTTGAGTCCGATTTTGGCGGTTTTCTCCTGCTTCGGCTCGTTCAAGGCAATATGACGCAGGAAAGCGAAGTTTTGTGGGCCATTGCCTTTGCGAATTCGACTCAGGTTTTCATGAAAGGTGACATCCAACGACCAATGCAACTCATTCTCAACACCCCAATGACTCCGGACCGCTGCCGATACCCGTTGAGCACCCCCTGTCAAGCTAGAGATGTAATATCGAGTGGTTGAACTGTGAACTGCGCCCCAAAAACTGGACACAAAAACGGCGTTTCTTAGACAACATTGGCGGCTTGCTAAGCTCGCCTTCACCGTGCAACTGATCGATCACTCGACGCTTCTCCGCAGGCCCGACCGCAAGTGCGAGGAGGCTTTTTTTTGCCGCTTCCAGTTCGAGCGTCAGGCGGCCCACCAGACGCTCCAGCTCGGCGATGATGTACGCGCAACGGGATTTGTCGGCTTTGGTGGTGCAGGCTGGCGGCGACTACATTTGGACCGTGAAAGATAACCAATCGTGCTTGCGCGAAGACCTTGAGCAGTTGTTTCAACCGGAAGTGTATGTCAAAGGGTTTAGCCCAGCGCCGAATGATTTTCGCACGGCCCAAACCGTGAACAAAGGGCATGGCCGCCTTGAAACTCGCCCCTTGACCCTCAGCAGTTTGTTGACCGAGACCAGCGATGGGCCGGGCCTGGCGCAAGTTTTCAAACTGGAGCGAGAGACAAGAATCATGGCCCGGGCCACGGGGCGTAGAGAAGTTGCTTATGGCGTGACCAGTTTGACTGCTGAGACAACTGGGCCGGAGCGTTTGCTGGCACTGGTCTGCGGGCATTGGGGGATTGAGAATGGTTCGCATTATCGGCGTGACAAAACTTTGAAAGAAGATGATGGCCGCATGACCCATTGGCCACTGGCTCATGCCATGGCCGTCATCAATAACCTGATCGTGGCATTGTTGCTCAATGCAGGTGCCCGCAACTTGCCTAAAGCTCGGCGACATTTCGCGGCTCACCCTGACCAAGCCTTGAACTTGCTCTTGACCTGCCCACCATGATTTTGGAAAGGCCCTGACACACTGGCGGTGTCTATTGCGGTCTGGCCAAAGGCGATATATAGTAGGATGCGTTGTGATGGAAGCGCGATGATGCGATGAGTCTGCTTCCGGCTGTCGGGGTTGTGCGCTGCAGGGTTCGGAAAGGATAGCTATAAATGTATCTGCGGGGGCGTCATTTTTTTCTGGTTGACATTGTGCTCATCAGCCTGGCCTATTTCATAGCATTCGTGATCCGCTTTGACCTGATCAACTATCGCGAATTCTACGAGCGGTTCAGCTTGATTACGCTGGGCGTGGTTGCGCTGCGGTTGCCCGTCTTCTATTATTTTGGCTTGTATCGTCGCCTGTGGCGATACGCCAGCGTCCGGGAGTTGGTCGCCATTGTGATCGCGGTGTCTGTCGGGAGCGGATTGGGGCTTTTGATTATCGTGGCGTTGAGCCTGCTTGGCAGCGAGTCTCCCTTCAATGGCTTTCCCCGTTCCATCATTGCGCTGGAGTGGTTGCTCACGGTAGCGTTTGTGGGCGGCAGTCGGTTTGCGGTGCGGGTGGTGGCCGAGGGCCGGTTACCGAAAGTTGCGAGAGGCAAGTCGGAGTCAAGATTGGCGTTGATCATCGGCGCCGGCGACGCCGGCGTGGCGCTGGCTCGCGAGATGCAGACCAGCCCGCGGGTCGATCTCGTCCCAGTTGGATTTGTGGACGATGATCCAATGAAGATCAGCCATGAGATTCGCGGGCTGCCGGTGATTGGCTCCCGCCGCGCCCTGCCGGCCATCGCCGCCCAGACCGGCGCGCGCGTGGCAGTGATCGCCATGCCCACCGCGCCGGGCAAGGCGATCCGCGAGACGGTTGAATTGTGCCGTCAGGCCGGTTTGGAAACCAGAACAATCCCGGGTATGTATCAACTGCTCGACGGGCGTGTGTCCATCAACAGCCTGCGCGCAGTGGAGTTGGAAGACTTGCTGCGTCGTGAGCCAAAGACGACCAATCTGGACGATGTAGCCGGATATTTGGAGAATCGGCGCGTGGTGGTCACCGGGGCCGGGGGGTCTATCGGTTCCGAATTGTGCCGACAGATTGCCCGTTACAAGCCGGAGCAACTGGTTTTGATCGGACACGGCGAGAACAGCATATTTGACATCTATAACGAGCTGTCCAGCCGGTTTCCAGCGTTGAAGGTTGAGCCGGTGATCGCTGACGTGCGCGATCGTGGCCGGATGATGGCGATGTTTGATCGCTACCGTCCCGGTGTGGTCTTTCACGCGGCGGCGCACAAGCATGTGCCGCTAATGGAATTGAATCCGGTCGAAGCGGTGACGAACAACGTCTTCGGCACGCGCAATGTGCTGGCGGCGTCCGAGGCCTATAGCATCGAGCGGTTTGTGCTGGTGTCCACCGATAAAGCCGTACGGCCGGTGAACGTGATGGGGGCAACGAAGCGGCTGGCCGAACTGCTGGTGTTAGACGCGGCGCGGCGCACAGGCCGCGCTTTTGTCGTCGTGCGCTTTGGCAATGTGCTGGGGAGGCGCGGCAGTGTCGTGCCGTTATTCCAAAAGCAAATTGCCGCCGGTGGGCCGGTGACCGTCACTCACCCGGACATGAAACGCTTCTTCATGACCATCCCGGAAGCGTCGCAGTTAATTCTCCGGGCCGGCGCGCTGGGCAAGAGTGGAGAAGCGTTCGTCTTGGATATGGGCGAACAAGTGCGGATTGTCGATCTGGCTAACGATTTGATCAGGCTTTCCGGCTACGAAGCCGGGCGGGACATTGACGTGGCATATGTCGGACTGAGGCGGGGAGAGAAACTGGAAGAGGAGTTGTTCTTCCCGGAAGAGAAATCTGATAGGACAATCGACGAGCGTATTTTCGTTGTGCGGAGCAGTGTTGGTTCTACAGTTGATGATTATTCTGAGCAAATGTCGCGGCTCGAAGCGGCAACCCAGCGGAATGATGAGCCAGGCGTTGCAACGGTGTTACGTCAATTGACAGAAGAATTGCAGCAAAGTGAAAGTGTGTGAGTATGAGTTTTATGAGTTTGTGGAAGCGTGAGAGTAGTGGCTTGAGCCGTATTGGCCGACACCCCCTGCTGTGGCTCATGGCTGCCGCGATGGCGTTCGGAACACTGCGCGCGCTCGTTGTTCCTCCCGGTCTGCACAACATTGATGAACGATGGCATTTCGAACCGATCTTGAGCCTGGCCCGCCCCCTGCAGACGTGTATCGAGAGTGGGGCGTGCAATGAGGCTCTGGCTATTCTTTCGCAAACAGGCGGCCTCGATCCGTACCGGGGCATCGCTTATTATCTGCCACAGTCCATCGTTCAACTTGCGCTGCCGCCGTCTATCGGCGAATCGCAGCGGCTGCTCGCCGCCCGGCTGGTGACGCTGTCACTGAACGGGTTCATCATTGGTTTGGCCTACATCACCATTCGCGAACTCTTTCCACGACAGCGGCCGCTGGCGCTGGCGACCGCCGGACTAGCGGCCTTCATCCCGAGCTTCAGCGATATGATGAGCGGCGTCAACCTGGATGCGGGCGCGGCGTTCGTCGGCGCGCTGATTATTTATACCCTGGCGCGGATAATCAGGCGGGGTTTGACTTTAGCACGCTTGACGGCGTTGGTCGTCGAAGTGGGGCTTGGTTATACCCTCAAGGGGACTGTTTGGCCGCTGTTCCTGGTGATCGCGTTTGCTTTCTGGCTGCGGCTGTCCGGGCGAATTCGCCTGGTGGCGGTAGGGCTGGTGGTGCTGGGTGGCGCGGCGGCCCTGGTTGGGTTCAAGCCGTTCAATTGGCGGGGCACGGCCAATTGGTTCTATCAAACCAGTTACCAAACAGTGTTGCCGGAGCGGACTGACACTTCGAGCGTCGTCGGGCGGTATAGTCTGGAGGCTGCCGCTCAAGAGGGCTTGTACGTCGTGCAATACCTCCCGGAGCGAGTGGTGCAACAGTTGCGCGGCAAGGCGGTCACCTACGGAGTCTGGGCGCGCACGCCGACCGGCAGTGCGACTGTGCCGTTGCCTGTATTGGATCCCGGCGGCGAAGGAGCGGATCGCAAACTTCTACTTTCGGCGGCGTGGCATTTCTACGGCGCTGTGACGCAAGTTCCAGCGGGCGCGGAAAATTTGGGACTCTTTCTCGGGGGCGACGCGGTCTGGTACGACGGCATGGTCGTTGCCGAAGGGGACTTTCCAACCGCCCGGGCGCCGGACTATGCACACGGGACGTGGGGAGGCAGGCCGTTCGTCAATTTGCTTGAGAACCCATCGGCCGAAGACGTTTGGCCGCAAGTCGCGCCGGATGTTGGATCTCCATATCTGCTGAACAATCGCATTGCAGCCGTTTTAGCATGGCGGCGAACTCTGCCGGCGTGGTTTGGCTTGACGCGCTGGTTGTTAGCCAATTTCTGGTCGAGCTTCGGTGGGCTGTTGCCCGGCCTTTCAAGCGCTCAGATGATCCTGCCGGGCCTGTTGACGGCGCTGGCCGGGGCCGGTGTCGCGCTCGTCGTGGTTCGAGATCTGCCGCGCCGCACCGTGCCGTTCGAGTCCGACTCCGCCCGACTCGGGTTCTGGATGCTGGTCGCGGCCGGCCTGGCCGTCATCTTCCTCGTCCTGTATCGGGCTGACCTTGTGCCCAACCAACCAGCCATGTTAATATGGTCTTCAGCGCGCCATGCTTCAGCCGGGCGCATCGCCTTGGCCGCTCTGCTGGCGATGGGGCTGCTGCGCTGGGTACCGCGGCGGTGGCAGCGCTGGACGATTGCCATCGGGTTGGCGGCTCTCTTCTTGGTGAACACTTACATCTTTCTGCAGGTGCAATACCCGTTTCAACACTGCGCGCTGCCGGTGGTGACGGATTGTCTGTCGTCGATTCGCTGACGGGGACGGCTCGACGCATTGGAGGTCATTCAATGGAAGACGAGATTGATTTACGCGAGTATATAGCCGTATTGCTGCGTCACTGGCGGCTGATTGCAGCCTTGACGTTCGTGGCCGCAGTGATCGCGGGGGCCGTCAGCTTTATCATCCCGCCGACGTATGAAGCGGCGGCGGTCATTTCAACCACAGCGACCGGCATCCCGGCTCTGGCCACATCGGATGCGGGGCTTGTTGACGTAATCGCCTCCCTCGGCCCCACGATCCCCGCATCTCTGGCCAGCCCGGCGGCTCTGCGGCCGTTTCTGGCGGCGCAGGCGGCCAACACGACGACTATTCAGTTGAAGGTGAAGGATGGCGACGCGGCGCGCGCGGCGGCGATTGCGAACGCGTGGGCCGACGCGCTCCTTGCCAAAATCGGCCCGCAATCTGATGAGGTGAGTTCGATCCCACTGTTGCAGGCCGGGCTTAATGCGCGGATTTCGCTACTGGCGAATGTTTCCGCCAGCCAGTACGCCCTGGAATGGGCTATCGAAGATGCCGCGTCCCTTAGGGATCGCCTCGCCAGTCGCAGCCCGAATAGCCTGGCTACGGTAGAAGATCAGGTCTTGCTGATCTCGCTGAGTTCACAGGTGGTGACCGGGACGAGCTCACAGATGGTGAGCGGGCCGAGCTCACAGACAGTGAGTGGGCCGAGCTTACAGATGGTGACGGGGCCGATGCTGCCAGTCCAACTTCAAATTACTGGCCTTACGGAAACAACGGTCGGCGATCAACTCGAGTACCTGGATGACCTCGCTGTTTCGCTTGGGGCGCGCCGCCAGATTCTTCAGCGGCGAGCCGCGTCGCTGCAGAACGATATTCGTGGTGTGCAGGAGCGCCTGGCCAAAGCGCAGGCTCTAACCGCTACGCCCGTGCCAGTTCAAGTAATACAACGCGCACAGAGTGCGGATACGCCCACCAGCCCCAAGAAAGCGCAGAACGCCGCGCTGGCGGCGGCGCTGGGGTTGATGGCCGGCATCTTTGCGGTGTTTGGCTGGGAGTGGTGGAAGGGCGGGGGCAAGCAGGCGGCCGTTGAAGCAATAGTCAAGTAGTCAGTGGTCGCGTAGTCGGCTGGTCAGACTACGAGACGATAAAACTTGCTAGAATTAGCCAGCCATTACTTTGGGATGTCTATTCAGGAGATTAGCGTGGCCACCTACACCCTGCTCCGCGAGGCCTAAGAGTTACTGGTCGAAGTCTTCGGCGAAAAGCCTAGGGCCGAATTCCAAAGCCCAAAGCCGGACTAATCTCTGCGCTCGTCTGCCCCCTTCCGGGGGTTGCGGCTTTGCGGTTCAGTTCTCGCCCAAAGCCCAGGGCTTCGCCAAAGTCCATTGACAGGCCCTTCGATAGGACACTGTCAGCGGATTTCTGGAACTGATTGAACGGATATTGCGCCGCAATCCGCTCAATCCGATCCCCCAATCCGTTGACAGTACTTCGCCGGCAAAGCCTTATCGTGACTTTGGAAAGGCCCCAGCCTAAAGCCTGACAACCCTTGACGGGTGAGTGAAGCAGGGTAAAATTCAAGTGCTGAATTTTATGAGCCCTGCTTTCCCTTGCGAATTATGCCGAACGACGCCGATTTGGTCCACGAGCTAAAGATACTCGAACATATCGAAACTAACCCGGACACTACTCAGGCCGATATCGCCACGCAATTGGGCGTGGCGGTGGGCACGGCGAACTGGTACGTCAAACGACTGCTGAATAAAGGCTATATCAAAGTCACACAGTTACAACGCCGCCGCCTGCGTTATCTCCTTACGCCGAAAGGCGTTGCCGAAAAATCCCGGCTGACGTTGGAGTACATGCGAATCTCGCTCCAGTTGTACCGGAACATTCGCGAGCAATCGTTGGCGGCGCTCCGGCAGGCCGGGCGAGCCGGGCATACCCAGGTGGTGATTGAAGGGGATGGCGATGCCGCCGATATCTGCCGATTGACGTGTGTCGAGCAGGGAGTGACGGTGGTGACCAAGCAGCGGGCTGCCACCGGCACTCCGACGGTGGTCATAGACGGAGCGCGAGTGACGTTGGGAGCGGAACAGACGGCATGAGTTTCTGGAGCGGCCAGCGCGCCCTCGTCACCGGTGACGCGGGCTTTCTCGGCTCCCATGTCATCGAGAAGTTGCGTGAACGCGGCTGCGGCGAATGCTTCGCCCCAACCTCGCGCCATCAATTAATTGGGAATCTGCTCTAATATCGTCATTCACCTGGCGGCGCGGGTGGGGTGTGCGCACCTGTGCCTCTAGCAGGCTGGGCGTGGGCCGGCCCAAAGAAGGTGTTTCTTGGAGAAACGAGGTGAATTGAAACTCCCCCTCAAAAGCCTAATGGCGGGAGGCGTGGTGCTCCTTCTGATCTCCCTAGCGGCCTACGGACTGGTCTCGAGGACTGACTCGATGCCGATTCCCCACGGCGAGTGGAAACAATGGCGCGGCAACCCTCAACACACCGGTTACCAGAGCCTGCCTGGAAAGATTGAGACACCGGCTATTCTGTGGCGCTATCGGCTGGGCGGAAGAATCCTTTCTGAGCAGGTTGTGTTGTGTGCCGGCCAATCGCCACAAGACCAGATCCTGCTCGTTGCGCCGCCCGGTCGGCTGGAAGCCTATACCTTGAACGGCGAGCGGCTCTGGACACAACGCCATGTGCTCTTGTTGAATCTGTTGGGGTGCTGGGATGTGAACGGCGATGGCCAACCTGAAATCGTGGCCGGCACCTCGAATTTGTCCGGGGCCCAGCTCGGTCTCTTTGATCGCCGGAACGGGGAATTGCTGTGGATCAGTGCAGCGGCCCCCGGCCAACTGGGCGCAATCAAAGTTGTGGACATCGCCCCGAGTGGGGGCCGCGAGCTGCTCTGGGCTCCGGCGGCCAGCTCGGCAGTCTATGCTTATGCTTTCCCGGGTGATCTGAAACAGCCGCGCCTGCTCTGGCAGGCCGAATTGAAGGATTACGTCTCCGACCCGTATTCCTTTTCGTCTATAGCCGTCGGGGATATCGATCACGATGGGCATCCGGAGGTGGTGATTGCCGGAGGGCGGGGCCAGGTGCCGGTTATTATTCTGGATGCGGCCACAGGCGCGGAAAAGAGCCGTTCCCTGTATACCGACGAGGTGACCGGGGCCGAGTCCGGAGGCACAGCCCAGCTCCTGCAACTGCGGGACGTGGATGGCACAGGCCGTCGGCAAATCATCCTCATCAGCAACCACGGTTCTGCCGACAGTTACATGTTTCAAGGCATTGCGATCACGAACACCGTGCGACCGGAGGCCTCGCGCCTGCTGGATACCCACCCGGTGGGCCTGCGCTACGCGCGTGGCTCCGCGCAGGACTTCAATGCCGACGGTCGGGTGGACATTCTCGTCTCGCAGTTCGACCCCGCCACGCGGGCGCATACCCTGATCTTGATGAACGCGGCGGATTTGTCCATTGAGGCCGAACAGCCAAACTTTTATTTGCTGGCCGTTGCGGATGTGGGCGGGGACGGGCGGCCTTTCATCATTGGCCGCGCCGACGCAGCGGTGGAACAGCCCGAGGGCGAGGGGCCGCTTATCGCTTACCAGTATGACGGCAGGGAGTTCATGCCGACAGACTGGCATCCGGGGGAGGGGAGGCTGGCCAGCCCGCTAACCCGCGCGTTTGATGAACCAGAAGCCGACAACGTGGGCGATGCGGCCTTGACGTGGGATGCGGATGGCGATGGCGAGGACGAGATTCTGATTTTCCAGAATCAGGCGACCGAACTACTGGCGGTTGATGCGCGCCGGGGAGCGCCGGTTGCCCGGTTTAGAGCGGCGCAGGGAATGAGGATGGAGGTCCTCGCCGCCCATGTGGAGCAGGCTCTTTCGCAAAGCCGGGTTGTGGTGGGCACACCTGACGGAACGTTGATCCTGTTGGATGGGCGCCTGAACGCGGTTAACCAGATCCCGGTGGGAGGCTATTACCGTAACGAGGCGTTGAATGGACACACCTCAGAAGTGGCGCTCGTGGCCGATCTGGATGGAGATGGCCGAAATGAGTTGTTGGCGGTCGATTCGCGCCATCGGCTGTTGAGGCTGACCGGATGGGCCAATGGCGCGCCGGCAAGCGAAGTCATGTGGGATTCCGGCGTCAGCCAGGAATTGTTGGCGGTCCCCGCCGCGGGTGGGGGAGCCCATGTGGTGGTGCGGGGGTTATCTGGAAAAGAGGAACCCCTGTTAGGCATGCTGGACGCCACCGGCAACCTGATGTGGGAGCATGTCTTTCGTAGGAGGCAAGACAGTCTGCCGGAAAATGTTCTGCCCGGCGGATTGAACTATGGCCGTTTCAACGACGATGAGCAATGGGACGTGGTGGCCTCGGCGGGCGGGGCCGGCGTCTACCCCATGCGAACCTTCGCTTTCGATGGCCGGTCCGGCGTAGAATTGTGGGAGTCAGAGACCGGGACATATTGGGATGCAACGATTGCGGTTTGGGACGTGAATGGTGATAAGGTGGATGATCCGATCCTGAATTACAACATCTGGAAAGCTTTCATCTTGGATGGTCGCACCGGCCAGAAAATGTCGGAGCCGGTCGTGTTGCCGGAGTACCGCGATTTGGGGCATGTGGATTACAACGGCGCGCCAGCCGTGGTGGGAGGGACTAACCCGGTCAGGATTCTAAATGCAGAGGACGACGGCCATCTGGCTCTGTTGACGGTCGGGGCCGAGTTGTCGGGAACGCCCGGTTACCAGATCAAGATGCTCTGGGCGGCTGACCAATCGGCCCCGGACGACGAACGCTACTCTATGGCGGCAATTGCGCCGACCCTGGCGGGCGAGTGGCTGGCGGGGGTGGGCAGTCAGCAAGGAAAACTGAGAGCGCGCCGGGGGAGCACGGGCACCGTTCAGTGGGAAGTCACTTTGTGGGGCGGAGTCATTCTGACCGATGCGCCGCCGCGCTGGAATGCGCTGAGCAGCGTGGCCGCCGTGGACGTGGATGGGAACGGCCGGGTGGACTTTGTGGTGGGCGGGGCCGATGGCTGGCTCTACGCTGTGGAAGCGGAGACCGGACGGCTGATCTGGAGTCTTGACCTTGGCGCACCCGTGGGCGACCCCATCGCCGCGGATATTGACCAGGATGGTTTGAGTGATGTGCTCGTGCCGGCGGGCGATGGCTATCTTTACGCAATCGGCGCGGCGCGATAAGCAATAGGTGCTGAATGCCCCGGGCCTGGCAACCAACCTGCTGCTGTTGCTATCGGCGTTTGGTCGGAGAGTCGGCTTGGCCATAGCCTATACACTTGGCGCCACCATCGGCATGTTGAAGGCCGTGGTATTATCGTGTCGGGTCGGCGGCGCCTAAAATAGACTTTCTCGTCTCATCATTAGATAGTTTTACGAGAGGTAAGGATGCAATCGAAGCGCATATCAGGCACTGGCGCAGGTGGCTTTATTGGTCACCACCTCGTGACGTTTCTGGAGACGCAAGGCGACTGGGCACGCGGCGTGGATATTAGGCGTCCGGAATATGGTACGACGAGGCCGATGAGTTCGACCTGCCCGACTTGCGGCGGTGGGTTATAGCTCCCGGCTCTGGCCCAAAGAGGCATGCCGTCACGGAGCAGCTAGTCGCATGATGCCGGAAAGGGCCTTGGCCTTCACTATTCTGCCTGCGGTGCGGCGAGTAAATATTTGGGGGCGGCTCGGTTTGTTGGCCGGGGTCACATCCCTGAAAGCCGTTTTTCTCGCGCCGTACTTGCGTCTTCCTCTGAGTTGGGATGAAAGTGTATGGGCGTATATTGGTTGGCGCGTGACCCAGGGCGGTTTCCTTCCTTATCGCGATATCCTTGACAACAAGCCATTGTTCGCCTACCTGCCTTTTGTGCTATCGGAACTGGTGCTGGGGCACGGTTGGACCGTCCTTCGCGTAGCGAGTATCGTATGGGGCGTGTCGAGCACGGCACTGCTCGTCGCGGCGATGTACTCGTGCTTTGGGTTTGCACCCGCGCTGGTCGTAGGGTGCGTCGAGGCCGTCTTTGGCGCTTCGCCCGCCCTGGAGGGTAACTATCTGCTAATGAGCGAGCAGACCGTCAAGCCGATCTTGATCGCCTTCCTGCTGCTGTATGCCCGGCTAAAACGAACGGGTACCCTCCGGCCCTCGCCGGGCGGGCGAATTGGTTGGGGAATCCCCTTCTTCTTGGGGCTGACCGTTGCTCTAGCCAGCCTGACGAAGCAGAGCTACATCATGCTCTTGCCGCTGGCGCCGGCCCAGATTTGGCGGACCGACAAGGAGGGCCGAATGCTGCAGCGGCTGGGGATGCACTTCCTCGGTTTCCTCTTGCCGTGGTCTCTTCTCGCCGGCATGTATTTTGCTGGCGGCGCTCTTTGGGATCTGGCGTACGGTTTGGTGGGATACAATCTTGACTATATTATTGGACCTCCAACGGTCCAGTATTTAATCGAGCGCAGTCGAGCCATCCTATCGTCCTCTTTACCCCATTGGATTGTCCTGCTGTCTGCATTGGCCCTCGGGCTTTGGGGCGTGTTGGTCAGCCAGACAAGACATTTGGCGGGCGCCATCTGGGCCCTCGTGCTGGTGGGCGTTGTGTCCCTCCTGGCCGGGGGGGATCGCCTGCTCGGACACTACTACCTCTTTGCCACGTTTCCGATCTACTTGCTCCTCGGCCCCGGCCTGGCTGCGCTGCCCGTTGCCATGCGAAGAGTCGCAAGCGTTTCAGTGCTGCTGATGCTTTTAGCGGCCGCGCCTCGCGAACTGGCACTGGCCAAGTCCGCGGCCCGTGACGCCGAGCCCTTCCCGGATGCCTCTCTCGTGTCTTTCCTCAATGAGCATTCCTCTACGGGGGACGGATTCTTCTTCGATGGCTCGGCATTCCGGTATTACTACGAATTCCGGGTGCTCGCACCGTCCCGGTACTTTAGTACCGATGCCTTGCTGCGGCCCGAGTTCGTGGACGAGAAGCGGAATGTGATGGAGACGCTGCTCGCTCTGGGCACGACGTGGATTGTGGCTGACTCGGACTTTCTTGGAGGGGATGAGGAATTCCTGGAATTCCTCGAGACGCATTACACGCCACGCGCGGCGTGGACGCGGGGAGAGATCTATTCGCTAAGGTTAGCCCCGTGATCCCGGCGACGGCCGTCGGCCTGTATCTGGCCTACGTGTTCCTATTCACTCAGGCCGGAGTGAACCATCGTAATTGCGTTTCGACTGCCCAATCCGGCGTCCGGCTGGTAGAATGCGGGGCCGGTTTGCTAAAGCCGATTAGTTTGCCATGTTCTCCTTTCTCGAAAACGCCTCGACAATCCTGATTGCACCTGCCGGCTGGCGGGCGCGCTTCGCTAGCGGGGTCGTGTTCAGCTTGGTAGCGGCCGTTTTCAATGCCGGCAGCACTTTTGCGGTGAACGTGGCGATTGCCAATTTTCTGGGGCGAGAAACCTTCGGCGAATTCGCCATCGTCCTGAACACGCTGCTGACCATCGCCAACGTTGCTGCGCTGGGCACAGGCCTCACCGTGACTAAGTACGTGGCCGAGTTCCGTTCAGTCGACCGGGATAAGGCCGGGCGCATCATGGCCTTGTGCACGGCTATCGCCACACTGATGGGTAGCCTCCTGGCCATAACCCTGCTGGTTGGCGCGCCGTGGCTGGCCCGATTGGCGTTGAGCGAGCCGCAGTTGACTTTGGGTTTGAGATTGACGGCCGTCGTCGTTTTTTTTAATGTCACCAACTTTGTTTACTCGGGTGTGCTGGCGGGCCTGGAGGCCTACCCGGCGCTGGCAAAAGCCGGGGTCATTTCCGGGACAGCTTATCTGCTGGCGTGCGTGGCCGGCGCATATGTGGGAGGCCGCGATGGCGCACTGGCGGGGTTGGCCATAAGCGTTGGCGTGCAATGGCTGACTTTGCGCTTCTTTTGGCGGCGCGAGTGCGCCCGGCAGAGGATTGTGGCTGATTATGGCCGGATGGGCGCGGAGCGCGAGGCCATCCTGAAATTCGCGTTGCCCGCGGCCCTGAGCGGTCTGTCGTCCATGCCCGCTCTCTGGCTCGCAAACACCGCTCTGGTGCGCCAAGCGGATGGTTACGCCCAGTGGGCATTGTACGCCGCCGCCGCCAATTTGCGCGTTACCGCTCTGTTTTTGCCGACATTGCTCAACAGTGTCGGCATGTCCTTGTTGAATAATGCGCGCGGCTTGGGCGACCGGGGCCGCTACCGAAAAGTGTATGGGGGCAATCTGGCAATGGCGGGTGGCGTGACGCTGACTGGCGCCGTTGGCATGGCACTTGTCGGCCCTGCCCTGCTATCTTTTTTTGGACGGGGCTTTGAAGGAGGCTATCCGGTGTTGGTGGTCCTGTTGGTTTCGACTCTGTTCGAGGCGCTAACGATGGCGGTCCGACAGGTCGTGCAGAGCCATGGGAAAATGTGGCTTTCCTTATTCATCCTTGCCCTGCCTCGTGATGGATTGATTGTATTGCTCGCATACAAGTTAACCCCAGCTTACGGGGCGGTGGGACTGGCTTTGGCCTACACGGCAGGGTGGGGGCTGGTACTGATCTTGAACACCATCGCCGCCTGGCATTTAGGCTGGGGCATGTGGGGTGAGACTCCCTCATCTACGGGAACGCCCAGCGGCGACGCGGCAAGCCGGTAGGCAGAATAAAATCAGTACACAAATGGATCGGACTGGTTGGAAAACACTATGAAAACCTTTGCCCAGGAAGTCGCCCAACGACAGCGATTCGAGTTCGGCCAAAACTGGCAACGTTTCCTGGCGGTCTTGAACGACGATCGGATTGCCGAGGCGGAGCAATCGCTCAAGGCAATGCTGGCGTGTGAGTCGTTGCAAGGAAAATCGTTTGTGGATATTGGTTCAGGGAGCGGCCTGTTTTCGCTGGCAGCTATGCGTCTGGGCGCTGACCGGGTGCATTCCTTTGACTATGATCCGCAAAGCGTCGCTTGTGCCGAGGAGCTCAAGCGCCGGTTCTTTCCTTCTGCTGCGCATTGGACTATCGAACGGGGGAGCGCCCTTGACGAGCGTTATCTATCCAGCCTGGGCCAATGGGACATCCTGTACTCATGGGGAGTCCTGCATCACACCGGCCAAATGTGGCGCGCGCTGGAAAATGTCGTTCCCCTTGTCAAGCCGGGCGGTCAGTTGTTCATCAGTATTTACAACGATCAGGGCGGAGCATCCAAACTCTGGCGCGCCGTCAAAGCTTTTTACAATCAAGGTATTGCCGGTCGGACGTTGGTGACGATCACTTTCATCCCCTATTTTGTCGTCGGGGGCCTGGTGATGGACATACTCCGCTTTCGCAACCCACTCGACCGTTATCGGAATTACAAACAGTCGCGAGGGATGTCGATCGTGCATGATTGGTTCGACTGGTTGGGGGGCTACCCGTTTGAAGTGGCCAGGCCCGAAGCAATTTTCAGCTTTTACTACGAACGCGGTTTTGAGCTTCAGCGCCTGGTCACGCGAGGCAGTGGATGTAATGAGTACGTGTTCCGCCTGAAATGATCGAGATCATGTTTCTCATACGCTCGCTTGAGGTAGGCGGAGCCGAGCGGCAGCTTGTGGAATTGGTGAAAGGGCTGGATAAAAGCCGCTTTGCTGTGACGGTCGCTACGTTTTATGAGAACGGCGCATTGCGCCCGGAGCTTGAGGGGCTGGCAAACGTCACCGTGTTGGCGTTACGCAAACGGGGCCGGTGGGACTTCCTGCCATTTGTCCGGCGTCTGTGGCGCGTGATGCGCGAAGTCCGGCCCGATATCGTGTATGGTTACATGGGCGTCGCCAACGAACTCTGTTTGGGCGTGGGGAGGGCCGTGGGTGCCAAAGTCGTCTGGGGGTTGCGTTCGTCCGATGTGGACTTCTCGCGCTATGATTGGGTCGCGGGCTGGAGTTTCCGCGTCGGAGCCTGGCTCTCGCGGTTTCCCGATCTCATCATTGTCAACTCCCGGGCTGGTCAAAGGCATCACCTGGCTCACGGTTACGTCGGGGATCACATGGTCGTCATCCCGAACGGGATTGACACCGAGCGCTACCGCCCCGATCGCGAGGCAGGCCGCCGGGTGCGCACCGAATGGGGTGTGACCGAGGCGGAGATTCTGATCGGCCTGGCAGGTCGGCTGGACCCGATGAAAGATCATCCGACCTTTCTGGGGGCAGCGGCGCTGTTGGCTCAGGCGCGGCCCGATGTCCGGTTCGTATGTGTGGGGGATGGGCCAACGCCCTATAAACGCGAACTGGCCGCCTTGGGAGAAACCCTGGGGTTGGCTGGGCGATTGATCTGGGCCGGGCCCCGGAACGACATGGCGGCCATTTATAATGCGTTTGACATTGTCGTTTCGTCTTCTTATGGTGAGGGCTTTCCCAATGTCATTGGAGAAGCAATGGCTTGTGGCGTGCCCTGTGTGGTGACGAATGTAGGCGATTCGGCTTTGATTGTGGGTGAGACCGGCGTGGTAGTGCCGCCCAGAGACCCGGCGGCGCTGGCACGGACCTGTCAGCAACTCTCGAGCTTGGCTCCCCGCGAGCGGCAGGCGCTGGGAGCTGGGGCGCGTGCCCGGATTGAACTGGAATTTAGTGTGTCCCGCCTGGTCGCCAGAACCGAAGCCGCTCTAGGGAGTTTGCTGGCATGACTCTGGATTTGCTCTGGCCGGCGCTGGCGATAGGGGTGGTGTCATTCTGGCTGGTGCGTCGTAAATTGCCCCTGCCCGTAGCGGCCTTCGTGGTCTCCATTAAATTCCTGATCCCGGCCGTCTATTTTGGGTGGTTTTACAATGGCACCTGGACCTTTCTGGACGATGTGATTTACCAAATGCAAGGGCAAGTCCTTCTCCAGGAGAGGTATGATCCCTTTACAATTTTTTTTAATCCGACCGGCGTGCGGCGCCTGATGGACCTGAGCCAAGGGTACCACATCTTGTATGGCTGGTGGAACTTGTTGGCTCAGTACCTGTTTGGGCCGCATTATTATGCTCCCATTTTTCTCAACGTCGGCCTGACCTTCGTGGCGGGGCGGTGTCTATTTGAGATGGCGCAGATCGCGGGATTCAGCCGCAGTTACGCCCAGGGCCTGCTTGTGTTTTTTTTGCTGTATTGGGACGTGCTAACCTGGTCATCTCTGGTGAACGTGAAAGAGGTTCCGGTGATGACCTTGATTGTCATCACGCTGTACTTCTTCGGCAGATTCGATCAAAAGATGCGCTGGCGCTATATGGTGGGGGCGGGCGTTGCCTTATTCGCACTTTGGTGGATTCGGTTTTACGTGGCCGGACAACTCATCGCGGCCGGCTTGCTGTGGTTCGCCCTGAAATCGTTCCGCTTTAACCGGCTACGCCCTGGCCCGCTGGTGCTGATCACTGGTCTCTTCCTGATAGTTATTGGGGTGGTCCGTACGCAAGTGCTGGCGCTGATCGGGTGGGCCTCTCAGTTTATCGTGGTATCCAGTTTGCCTTATGGGCTTGTGCACTTCTGGCTGACTCCTCAACCCTGGTCGCTCTCGCCGGAATATACCTTTTTGCTGTTGCCCTCGATGCTCCACTGGATCTTCCTGGGGCCGGCCCTGATGGGCGCCGTCTTGCTTTGGCGGCGCTCCTCCCTGGGGCGCTTGACCTTGATCTTCCTGGGGCTGGTGATTATACTCTATGCCGTCTCACCGGAGGCGCAGGGCCCTCGCCAACGGGTTGAAATCACCTTCGTGCTGGCCTGGATGCAATTTCATTTGCTTTGGGTGCTTACGCAAGGCGCGGTTCGCCGTCGCCTGGCCCAACCGGCAGCATCGCAGCCGATTTGAACCCTATCTTATGCTCACGCTGGTTCATCTGATCAGTAGCCTGAATGTCGGTGGTGCGCAGTTGATGCTATCTCAACTCGTATCACGCCTGAATCATCGGCAGCTTAAGCAAGTGGTCGTTAGCCTGATTGAAGTTGGCCCGGTGGGGGAGACAATTCGGGCACTGGGGGTACCGGTCTATTCGTTGGGTATGCAGCGTGGTCGCCCTTCGCCTGAGGGGTTTGGGCGATTAGTGCGCTTATTGCGCCGAGAGCGTCCCGCCATCTTGCAGACGTGGCTCTATCACGCCGATTTGCTGGGCTTGTTCGTCGCTCGGTGGGCGCAGACGCCGGTCGTGGTTTGGAATGTGCGGGCCTCCAACATGGACATGCAGCAATATCGCCGGCTGTCAGGCTGGACGGTGAAGGCATGCGCTCGCCTGTCCGCTCTGCCCCGCGCTGTGGTGGTAAACTCAGAAGCCGGGCGCGCCTTCCACACCCGGATCGGCTACCGCCCCCGGCAGTGGGTCGTCATTCCCAACGGGATAGATCTGCAACAATTCCGGCCCGCGCCGGCCGCGCGCGCCGAGGTGCGCGGCGAGTTGGGTCTGCCACCCGAAGCGGCGCTGATCGGTTTGGTGGCCCGGTTTGATCCCATGAAAGATCACGCCACCTTTCTACGGGCAGCGCGGGAACTGGTGCATGCCGGTTCCACCGCGCACTTCGTACTGGTGGGCGAGGGCGCTACGCCAGACAACGCCGCGCTCGCCGAACTCGTCGCGCAAGAGGGGCTGGAGGGGCGCGCACATTTGCTGGGCCGGCGGACGGATATTCCCCGCCTTACGGCTGCATTCGACATTGCTTCTTCTTCTTCTTATGGTGAGGGATTCCCGAATGTGATCGGTGAGGCGATGGCCTGCGGTGTGCCGTGCGTGGCGACCGACGTGGGGGACACTGCGCAAATCGTCGGCGAGACGGGAGTGATCGTGCCGCCCCGCGATCCGGCGGCGCTGGCGGAGGGCTGGCGCAGGACGATCGAGATGGGCGCAGAACAACGCCAGCGGTTAGGGTTGGCGGCCCGAGCGCGTATTCAACAGCACTACAGTCTGGAGAGCATGGTGCGACACTACGAAGAACTATACCTGTCACTTGTCGAGCGCAACCCATGTGCGGATTAACCGGCTTCTGGCAAACCGCTGGCGATGGCGAAGCCACGCTCTGCCAACGCGTGAAGCACATGATGGACACCATCGTCCATCGCGGCCCGGACGACGAGGGGGCGTGGGTGGACGCCGAGGCCGGGATCGCCCTCGGCTTCCGCCGCCTGGCCATCCTTGATCTCTCGCCCACCGGCCACCAGCCGATGTTCTCCGCAAATGGCCGCTACGCCATCATCTTCAACGGTGAGATATATAACTACCGCGATCTGCGCGCGGAACTGGAGGGGCGCGGCGCGCGCTTTCGCGGCGCGTCCGACACTGAAGTGATTCTGGAGGGCGCGGTGCAGTGGGGCGTTGAGGCGATTATCCCGCGCTTATGGGGCATGTTCGCCATCGCATTGTGGGATCGGCAGGAGCGCGCGCTATGGCTGGCGCGCGACCGGGTGGGCAAGAAGCCCATGTATTACGCCCGAATGAATGGCGCGTTCCTATTCGGGTCCGAACTCAAGGCGCTGCGCGCCCATCCGGCGTTTGAGGCAGAAACTGATCGTGATGCGCTTGCCCTGTATTTGCGCTATGGCTACGTCCCCTCACCACACTCGATTTATCGAGGCGTCCACAAGCTCCCACCCGGCTGCTATGCGGTCGTGCGGGAAGGCCAGCAGCCAGAGATTCGTTGCTACTGGGATGCCCGTCAGGTTGTGGAATTCGGCCTGACCCAACGGCTGAGCATCTCGGATGGGGAGGCGGTTGAAGGCCTCGACACCCTGCTCCGGGATGCGGTTGGCCGCCGCATGATTGCTGACGTGCCGTTGGGAGCCTTGCTCTCCGGCGGGATAGATTCGTCCACCGTGGTGGCGTTAATGCAAGCGCAGAGCTCCATCGCGGTCAAAACATTCACCATCGGCTTTCACGTCCCGGGCTATAACGAGGCCGACGCGGCCAAAGCGGTGGCCCGGCATCTCGGCACCGACCACACCGAGTTGTATGTGACGCCAGAAGAAACACTGGCTGTCATTCCTCGCTTGCCTCAGTTGTACGACGAACCATTTGCAGACTCGTCACAGATACCCACCTTTCTAGTGTGTGAGCTGGCGCGGCGGCATGTCACTGTCAGCCTATCCGGGGATGGTGGCGATGAGTTGTTTGGCGGATACACGCGCTACATGTGGGCAGAAGGTATCTGGAAGGGCCTGCGCTATCTTCCTCCACCTGCGCGCCGGCTTGCGGCAGAGGCCATCCAGCGCGTCTCGCCAGCCCAATGGGATGCATTGTATGCAGGGGTTGAGCGATTGCTACCCGCGCAACTGCTTCAGAGTCTGCCGGGCGATAAATTCCATAAACTGGCCGGTGTGTTGCCCGTTGCGAACCCGGACGGGTTGTACCAACGCCTCGTTTCGCTGTGGAAAGCGCCCGACGATTTGGTGATCGGCGGGCATGAGCCAGGCGGGGCGCTGACCGACGTATCGGTTGGCCGAAGCATCCCCAACTTCACCGAGCGGATGATGTTCCTGGATTTGGTGACCTATCTGCCGGATGACATCCTGGTGAAGGTCGATCGGGCCAGCATGGGGGTGAGTCTGGAGGCGCGTGCGCCCCTGCTGGACCATCGCGCGATCGAGTGGGTCTGGCGACTGCCTCTGGCGTTCAAGAAGCGCAACGACACGAGCAAATGGCTGCTGCGCCAGGTGCTTTATCGCTACGTGCCGCCGGAGCTGGTAGAGCGACCCAAGACAGGGTTTGGTGTGCCGATTGGTGTGTGGCTCCGTGGTCCGCTGCGCGATTGGGCCGAGGCTTTATTAGACGAAGGGCGCCTGCGACGCGAGGGCTACTTGCGGCCGGAGCCGATTCGGCAGGCTTGGGAAGATCATCTCGGTGGACGGCGCAATGACCAGTATCGCCTGTGGGCGATCCTGATGTTCCAGGCATGGCGGGAGCAATGGTCAGTCTAGCCAAGGGGAGCCGTTGTGAAAGTCGCGCACATCACCACGATTGACTTGTCCCTGCGCTACCTCTTGCTGAACCAGTTGTGTAGCCTTCGGCAAGCGGGCTACGCGGTGACAGGTATCTCAACGCCAGGTCCCGATGTCCCGGCCATCGAGGCGGCGGGCATTCGGCATTTCCCGGTTCCCATGACGCGTAACTTTACCCCCCTGGCTGACTTGGTTTCCCTCTGGCGTCTCTACCGGGTCATGCGTCGCGAGCGTTTTGATATCGTTCACACTCACACGCCCAAGCCCGGTTTGCTGGGGCAACTGGCCGCACGTATGGCCGGCGTGCCGATAGTGGTCAATACGCTGCATGGGTTCTATTTTCACGAACATATGCACCCGGTTCGGAGGTCTTTCTATATCGCGTTGGAGAAAATCGCTGCCCTTTGTTCAGACGTCATCCTCTCGCAGAATCATGAAGATATCCAGGCTGCGCTTCACGAAGGCATCTGCCCGGCGGGGAAGATAAAGCACCTCGGAAACGGCATTGACTTGCGACAATTCGATCCGGCTAATATCGTGGCGGAGGATACCGTTCGCAAGCGCGCAGAGCTTAACCTTCCGGCCGGGGCGCAAGTAGTTGGGTTTGTTGGGCGATTGGCTGCCCGACGAAAAGGGTTCCTCGATTTTCTGAAAGCGGGACAGCGTATCGCCGCGACGCAAAGTAACGTATACTTCCTGATCGTCGGTGACTCGGATGCTGGCAAACCCGATGCGGTAGAACCGTCTGCGGCTCAAGACTACGGTCTACAGGAACGGTGCCGGTTTCTAGGCCATCGCCCGAACAATGAGCTGCCGGCACTATATGCACTGATGGATGTCCTGGTACTGCCGTCGTTGTTCGAAGGCGTTCCCCGGGTGCTTATGGAAGCTTCAGCTATGCGTGTACCTCTTATCGCTAGCAGGGTCAAGGGGAATCGCGAAATCGTCGACCACGGCCGCAATGGGTTACTGGTGCCTTTGGGTGATGTGCAGGCGCTAGCCCTGGCAATAATCGAGATTCTCGGCGATCGTGAGAAAGCCCGAACTATGGGTGAAGAAGGTCGGCGCCTGGCCGTTGAGCGATTTGACGAGCGATTGGTGTTCGAAAAGGTGAGGGCCGAGTATGGCCGATTGTTGCGGGAGAAAGGGCTTCCAGCGCCGGTCGCCGGCAACGAGTCCGTGTTAGTATGAACCACAGCGCTCCGTATTTCCGGGCAAAACGCATCTTTGACTTGTGTCTTACAACACCCCTTCTTGTTTTTGTGACTCCCTTACTCGGCATCATCGCGCTGCTGGTGCGGCTCCAACCCGGATCGCCGGTTTTCTTCCGCCAGCAGCGGCCGGGCCTGCATGGCAAGCCCTTCACCCTCTATAAGTTCCGCACTATGACAGCTGCCCGCGATGTTCACGGTCACTTATTGCCCGACGCCGAGCGGCTCACGCCCTTTGGTCGCTTTCTTCGCAACACCAGCCTCGACGAACTGCCAGAACTGTTCAACGTACTGAAGGGTGATATGAGCCTGGTAGGCCCGCGCCCGCTGCTGATGGAATATCTGGATCGCTATACACCGGAACAGGCCCGCCGCCACGAAGTAGTGCCCGGTATAACTGGCTGGGCGCAGGTGAACGGGCGCAATGCGATCTCGTGGGAGCAGAAATTCGCGCTGGACGTTTGGTATGTCGATCACTGCTCGCTGTGGCTCGATTTGAAAATCATGGCGCTGACCGTTATAAAGATCGTGGCGCGCGAGGGCATCAACCAGCCGGGCAGCGAGACGGCAGAAAAGTTCGCGGGCAGTGTTGCAAAGAAATAGTATGCCTGTTGTCATCGTCGGAGCGGGCGGCCATGCCAAAGTGGTGTGCGATGCGCTGTTGGCGAGCGGCCTATCGGAGTCGGAACTGCGCGGCTTTGTGGACGACCAGCCGGACAAATGGGGCGGCAGAGTTTTGGGTTTCCCGATTCTGGGGGGGGTGGACTCGGTGTCGGCGGGAGAAGTTCATCTGGCAATGGCGATCGGCGACAACGCGGCGCGGCAGAGAGCGTTCGAGAACGCGAAACGGCTCGGCCACAAGTTTATCAATGTGATTCACCCTCAGGCCGTCGTTGGCCGCGAGTGCCGCTTCGGAGAGGGTATCGTCGTTTTTGCTCAAGCTGTCGTCAATAGCGGAACAGAGATCGGCGACGGCGTGATCGTGAACACGGCTTGCAGTGTGGATCACGACTGCCGTATCGGCGCGCACGCGCATATCGCGCCGGGGGCGCGGCTGGCAGGCGGCGTGTCGGTGGGCGGAGGCGCGCTCATCGGAATCGGCGCGGTTGCGATCCCCGGCATTTCCATCGGCGCGCGAAGCGTGGTCGGCGCGGGCGCGGCGGTCACCCGCGATCTGCCGCCCGACTGCGTGGCCGTCGGCGTCCCGGCGAGGGTCATCAAAATTAAGGAAAAGGACGGATGAATCGAATATGATCAATTCAGCCATTCGGCAGGTTCCCATGTCTGCGCCCGACATCGGGCGGCGCGAGATCGAGCTGGTGAACCAAGTGCTACACAGCCCTATTCTCAGCCTCGGGCCGATGTTGAATCGTTTTGAGCAGTTGACGGCGGAGTTCGTGGGAACGAAGCACGCGGTCGGCGTGAGCAGCGGCACGTCCGGTTTGCATATGTGCATGGTGGCGGCGGGCATCGGGCCGGGCGATGAAGTGATCACGTCGCCGTTCAGCTTTGTGGCGCCGGCCAACTGTGTGCTGTACGAGCGGGCCACGCCGGTGTTCGCAGACATCGATCCGCACACGCTCAACATCGATCCGGCGCAGATCGAATCCAAAATCACGCCGCGCACCAAAGCCATTCTGCCCGTGCACGCCTTCGGCCAGCCGGCGGCCATGGGGCCGATTATGGACATCGCGCGGCGGCACAATCTGCTTGTCATTGAGGATGCGTGCGAGGCCATCGGTGCGGAGTGGCGCGGCCAGCAGGCGGGCACGTTTGGCGACGCAGGCGTGTTCGCCTATTACCCGAACAAACAAATGACGACCGCCGAAGGCGGAACGATTGTGACCAACCGCGATGATTGGAATGAGCTCTTTCTCAGTCTTCGCAATCAGGGGCGCGACGTATTTGATTCGTGGCTCACTCACAGCCGGTTGGGATTCAATTACCGGCTCGACGAATTGAGCGCGGCGCTGGGCGTGGGGCAGATGGAGCGGTTGAACGAACTGCTTGACAAGAGGCAGGCTGTGGCCGACCTTTACAGCGAGCGATTGAAATCTGTCGAGGGCGTGACGCCGCCTTTTGTTAGTCCCGATACGACACGCATGAGCTGGTTCGTGTACGTCGTGCGATTTGATCCTTCGATGGATCGCGATCAAGTGATGGCGCGTTTGCAAGAGCGCGGCGTGCCGAGCCGCCCGTATTTTTCGCCTATACACTTGCAGAAGTTTTATCGCGAACGGTTCGACTTCAAGGCCGGCGATTTCCCGGTGACCGAGCAGGTTGCATCGGCGACGCTGGCTCTGCCCTTCCACAGCAACTTGAGTGAAGCCGAAGTGGATTACGTCTGTTGTCAGCTGGCGAAGGGCATCTCCGAATGCTGCAAAGCCTGACAGTGCTCGTTGACTCCTAGACTGCGATTGCGAATTCCCGGCATCTCAAATTGCTCTGATGCTGCTCCGGCCGCGCGGCGGCGTGTTTTGGGCGGTCATCGGTTGGCGGAGCGGGGCAGAGTTGATCGTTTGGTTGGGGCGGCGGCGATTCTGATTGCTCTGCTGATCGGTGTTACGTTGTTTGAGCGGAGGGCGGTGAGGGGGCAGCAGTAGAGACGTTCGCGAAGGCCTCCTCCACCGTGAGAATGGGCGTGCGCAACAGCCGCCGCGCTTTGCTCGCGTCCATCGTCAAATCCGCCGGGCGCTGGAGACCGCTCTCGGCGATGGTGCTGCGCGTCACGGTGGGGCCGGGCGGCACGCCCAGGCAGGCCAGCATTTTCATTCCAAAGTCCCAGCGGTTCAGCGGCGGCCCGGCAATGTTCAGCATCCCCGTCAGCGCCGTTTCTGCCAACTCCAGCAGCGCCAGCGCCAGCGTGTCTACCCACACCGGGCAGCGGATTTCGTCGGTGAACAGCCGCACG
>ORJL010279962.1_pt1 | contig 25956 bp, 27 predicted proteins | sample 1779941 | NCBI WGS metagenome assembly ORJL01 (sample SAMEA104232317, study PRJEB22302) | groundwater metagenome | biome: forest; feature: aquifer; material: groundwater | place: USA | collected 2011-08-07 | depth 5.8 m
CTCGGTTATTAAATAGAAGTTCATCGAACCATGAATTTGAAAGATAAAATGGGGGTGCAGTAGCTCCTTATTTAAGTGTGTCTTTTTTTTGTTGCTCTATAAACTGTAAGGTGAAATTGCTCATTTTTGAAACACGCCGAATAAACCTATGCTATCAGGACCTTTATACTCTGTCTAAGAACGTGGGAACATCTTAAAACAGAATTATTTAATTTGAGTTTTGCGCAGCATTATAACAGTGAGAGGTTGTGCTGGGGAGCATTCGGTTTGTTATGGTTAGGCGGTTCCATAGCAGCGCCAATTACATAGAAATCAAGGGGTTTATTCATGTTATTTTACATGATAAACCTTTTTTGATTATCCTGGAAACACACCTTTTTCTAACATTCTACTAACCGACGTTATAGCCTGAAAAACAAAAAGGACTTATTTATATCATGTTCTTCCAGATTCTATCTTTGAAGAGATCTGTTTAGGATGTTTTTGCATTGCAGCCGACGAAAGAGCAACGATGATCGCCATTGATTATTATATTATAGGGGTAAGGCATCGAAATATTTGCATTATTTAGCCTATGGATATATAGTTATTATATGGAATATATAGTAAATAATACTGCAATCTATTCATGTTTGGTAGTAAAATATATTGCATATTTCTACCTATTGTTTTATATTATATAATAATAATGCAAATGCGAATAATTTGCAAAAAGAAACGAGGTTAAAATAAGTGAGAAAAACTACTCTAAGAATTTTGCGTTTGCTTTTGGCATTAAGTCTGATGGTTCTGTCTGGTTGTAGCAATAGTACGATTGAAAATAAAGTTTCTGTCGATGAGAAAATATCGGTTTATACCAGTTTTTATCCAATGTATGATTTTGCGAAGAAAATAGGTGGCGACAAGATAAATTTAACTAATCTAGTCCCTGCTGGAACAGAGCCCCATGATTGGGAACCAACGCCGGGTGATATGGCGAACCTTGAAAAGGCTAATGTTTTGATATATAACGGAGCAGGAATGGAAAGCTGGATGGATAAGGTGTTAAATTCAATAAAGAATAAAAAGCTTATTACAGTGGAGACTGCCAAAGGGCTTAAACTACTGGATAACACAGATAAGGACGAAGATTTGAAGTATGATCCTCATGTATGGCTTAACCCTCTGCTTGCTAAAAAACAAATGGAAGCCATTAAAAATGCCTTTGTAGCTGCTGATTCGTCCAATAAAGATTATTACGAAAAGAATTATACCGAAAATGCCCAAAAGCTTGACGATTTAGATCAGGAATATAAAGACACTGTCGCTAAATTTAAGAAGAAGGATATCATAGTTGCCCATCAAGCTTTCGGCTACATAGGTGACACTTACGGCTTGAAACAAGTGGCCATAGAAGGTCTTACTGCTGATTCAGAACCGACACCTGCTAAAATGGCTGAAATCGTTAAGTTTGCTAAAGAAAACGATGTAAAATATATTTTCTTTGAGGAACTGGTAAGCCCGAAGGTTGCAGGAGCTGTAGCAAGAGAGGTAGGAGCAAAAACTCAAGTATTAAACCCCCTTGAAGGGCTTGAGCAAGATGATATTAAGGCTGGAAAGGAATATTTCTCCGTGATGAGGGATAACTTGGAAACATTGAGTAAGGCGTTACAATAAGGAGCAAATAATCATGGAAAAGGTAATCGAGGTAGATAACCTGAATTTCGGATATAATGGCAGCTTAATATTAAAAAATATCAGTTTTTCGGTTGATAAAGGCGATTTTCTCGGGATCATTGGGGCGAACGGCTCAGGCAAAAGCACGCTTGTTAAGCTCCTACTTAAAATACTCACTCCTTTAAGTGGCGAAATGAAATTATTAGGCAATAATATAAACAGATTTAATAGATGGGATAAAATAGGGTATGTTTCGCAAAAAGCAAACTCTTTTAATGGTAGGTTCCCAGCAACGGTAGAAGAAGTTGTTGGAGCCAATCTGTTTTCCCATATTGGTCTCTTTAAGCTAACGAAAAAGAAGCATAAAGAACAAATATTTCAGTCTTTAGAGAAAGTAGGTATGCAAGATTACAGCAAAAGGCTAATCGGTAACTTGTCTGGAGGTCAACAGCAAAGGGTATTTATAGCCCGGGTTCTTGTAAGTGATCCGGAAATCATGTTTTTAGATGAGCCAACTGTAGGAATTGACGCTAAGTCAGAGGAAGCCGTCTATTGTTTGCTGGCTCGGCTTAATCAAGAGCTCGGATTAACCGTCGTCATGGTTACTCACGACATTAGTGCGATAACCATCCATGCCAATAAACTTATCTGTCTAGGTGAGAACGGTCTATTCATACACGATCCTAAGGAAGCTATGACAGCAGAATTTGTTACGGAAATATACGGGTACGGTGTCAATTTGCATCTACACGATTGTAAGAACTGCTGTAGAGAGGTTAGCAAATGTTAGAGATTTTCCAATATGATTTTATGCAGAAGGCTTTTATTACGGGGTTACTTATTGCTATTATTACGCCGTGCATAGGCGTTGTAGTTGTTCTAAAAAGGCTCTCGATGATCGGTGACTCCCTCTCCCACAATTCCTTGGCAGGCGTAGCTGCTGGGTTAGCTTTTGGTATTAATCCTATTCTTGGGGCTGTTATGTTTTCTGTAGTTGCTGCTTTTGGAATAGAACGGATACGCAAATCTTTCCCCAATTATTCGGAAATTTCCATAGCCGTAATTATGTCCACGGGCATTGGGCTTGCTGGTATTTTATCGGGCTTTGTAAAAAATAGTGCTAATTTTAACAGTTTCCTTTTTGGCAGTATTGTAGCAATAAGCGATTTTGAGCTTTATATGGTGGTTGGGTTAAGTGCAATTGTAATATTGGCTGTAATATTTTTATACAAAGAATTATTTTACATCACGTTTGATGAGGAATCAGCAAGACTTGCGGGCATCCCCGTCAGGTCTATAAACTTTGTATTTACGTTACTTACGGCTGTAACGATATCCATATCGGCAAGAACTGTCGGCACGCTCGTTATCTCCTCATTAATGGTACTACCCGTTGCCTCGGCCATGCAAATTGCCAAAAGCTATAGGCAAACGGTAGTTTATGCTGTCATTTTCGCGATATTTTTTACTCTATTAGGACTATATATTTCTTATTATGCAAACTTTAAACCAGGTGGTACAATTGTTATAGTGGGTGTTACAACTCTCGTCTGTGTTTTAATTTATAAGAACGTTTTGGGTCAAGTTATTTTCAAAAGGGCTATTAAGGCAGCGTTACAAAATAATTTGCATAAATAAAGGGATGATCTGTTGCAGGAGAATAATAACTATAAGGAAGTCCTTACACGAGAAGGCGTTAAAAGTACTAAACACCGGAACGCCATACTTGGAATACTTGAACAGTCTGAAACACCTTTAACGGCAGAGGAAATATTTCTATCGTTAAAAGATAAACATGCCTCGATTTGGCTTTCGACGGTATACAGGACGCTTGAACTACTTACTTCAAAAGACTTGGTTATTAAATCTACAATTATGGGTGATGATAAAGCACTGTATGAATTAAACCACAATGAACATAAACACCATGTTATTTGTGTTGGTTGCCACAAAAAAATTTCTTTTTTGGATTGCCCTGTCCAAGAATTTGAGAAGGCCTTAAAAGAGAAAATAGATTTTGATGTCACAGGACATAGACTTGAAATATATGGTTATTGTCAGGAGTGCAAATTCAATAAAGTAGACTTATCCACGGAAACAAACCCATGATACACAAAGAACAGTTCTGCCTATTTACTCAGATGTAAAAACTGAGGGGCTTCACGTGTTTGACGTTAGGTCCCTTTTCTATTTATGATTTGGGTACTAAGCCATTTAGAACACTATTTAGTAGACCCAATAGTTGGCATTCCATGATAGTAGTGACTAAAATGCCAGCAGGTTTATTATTTGAATGAGGGGAATAGGGATGAGAGAAAAAAAGATGGACAGGGTGGCCTATTTATATCTTTTAGGGGCAGCATTCCTGTGGGGTGGGAATTGGGTAGCTGTAAGGTATGCAGTTCGAGAAATGCCTCCGTTAGTATTTGTAACAGCCCGGACAGTTTTGGCGGCAATTGTTGGTCTTTTGTTGGTTATTAAACTTAAAGGTAATTGGAAACCTGCTTTAAAAGACATTAAGCTGATTGCTTTTTTAGGGCTTGTGGGTATTTTTGGATTCAACTTACTTCAGTCTTTTGGGCTTAGAAATACGACTGCTATTAACGGATCCTTAATTAACGCGGCCACTCCAATGCTAACGATTGTTCTGTCAAAGATGCTAATAAAAGAGAAGTTGCAATTAATGCAGTTAATGGGTATCCTGATTTCTTTTCTAGGTGTTGTTTGGGTAGCCACCAATGGCTCTTGGACCATCTTAAGGTCGCTAAAATTTAATTTGGGCGATGTGATGATTCTTATCGCTGCCGCATGCTGGTCTATTTATAGTATCTATGGTAAAAAACCTACTCTGGAGTATTCGGCTGTTGCCGTAACAGCCTATGCCTCTTTGTTTGCAGCTCTTTACTTTTTACCCTTAGGCTTGACACAGTACCAGCTAAAACCTGTACATTCTATTTCCTGGGCAGGAGTCTTGGCTGTAGGTTATTCAGTTTCGGTTGGAGTTTTTGCTCAGATCGCCTGGCTTAAAGGCGTAAGTTTAATCGGCCCCAGCAGAGCCTCAATATTTATGAACTTGCTACCTTTGTCTACTTTAGCGTTTGCTGCATTACTCTTAGGTGAAATGATAACGCTGAATCAACTTATAGGTGGGGTTTTTGTTTTAGGTGGCGTATATTTTACGACCTATTCCCGTAAAATTTTAAAAACCGATTGTTAATAGTTCACATTGATTTATAATGGATGAGTAGAAAAGAAGTTGTACAAAGAATTTAACCTAAATATTTCGAATAGGAGAGATATGATGGCAATTTTAAAACCTTTTAGAGCAATAAGGCCCACTCCTGAGTTAGCTGTCAAGGTTGCAGCACTTCCCTATGACGTAATGAACAGCGATGAAGCAAGAGAGCTAGTAAAGGGCAATCCGTACTCTTTTCTTCATGTCGATAAGGCGGAAATTGATCTTGATCCATCCATTGATGTCTACGATAAGAGAGTCTATGAAAAAGTCAGAGACAATTTGAAGCAGATGATTGAAGACGGCACATTAATACAAGATAGTAATCATTGCTTCTATATTTATAAGCAGGTCATGAATGGAAGGGCCCAAATCGGACTTGTCGGCTGTACTTCTATTGATGATTATCTTAATGACATAATAAAAAAGCATGAGCATACAAGAGCCGATAAGGAATTGGATAGAATCAGCCATGTGGATTATTGTAACGCAAATACTGGCCCCATATTTTTAACCTATAGGGCAAAGAGAGAAATTAATGATATGATCCACGACTGGCTGGAAGCTCATGAGCCTGTGTACTGCTTTGTAGCAGAAGATAATATTGAGCATATAGTTTGGGCAATTGACGATTCAGTTCTCATAGATAAATTAGTTGCTGCGTTTGCAGGAATTGAATATCTGTATATTGCTGATGGACACCATCGTTCTGCATCTGCAGTTAAAGTAGGACAAAAGAGAAGAGTGCAGTTCCCTAACTTCAATGGTACTGAAGAATTTAACTTTTTTTTGTCCGTACTCTTTCCAGATGATCAACTCTATATCATGGATTACAATAGAGTGGTCAAAGACTTAAATGGCAACTCAGAAGCAGAGTTTATAAATAAAGTAAAAGAAAAATTCGATATTGATGAAGTTGATGGGAATGGTCCATTTAAACCGGAGCAAAAGCATACCTTTGGTATGTACCTTGATGGCAAGTGGTATAAGCTGACTACAAAAGAAGGAATCTATAATTCAAAGGATCCTGTTGATCGATTAGATGTCTCGATAATGCAAAATAATCTTCTCAACTCGATTCTTGGAATAGAAGATCCAAGAACAGATAAGAAGATTGATTTCGTGGGCGGAATCAGGGGGTTAGAGGAACTCGAGAGAAGGGTAAAAGAAGGTATGAAGGTTGCCTTCTCCATGTATCCGACGACGATTGAGGATTTAATGGCTATAGCGGACGCTGGAAAAGTAATGCCTCCTAAATCGACTTGGTTTGAGCCTAAGCTAAGAAGTGGTTTGTTTATCCATAAACTCTAATGGAACGCATACATTGCGACAAGCTCTTAGGCGTTGTGAGAGTTTAACTTTTGCCTACAAATTTATATTTGCTTGATTGCCTAAAAGCGTAAGATTTAAGAGCCTTCCACCACTTCGGATGAAGTGAGAAAGGCTCTTATTTTGGGATAGAGTACCATATTGTTAAAAAATACCCAGTTTTATTACGCCTTCATTGGGTTATAATAAATGAGCGTATTTTTAAACGGCCAGATTAAATTTCTTATGCAAGGCGATAACGGCTTGCTTAGCATATTCAGCTTTAATGATGCAGGATATTTTAATTTCTGAAGTACTAATCATTTCTAGATTAATTCCTTCTTCGAGTAGAACTTCAAACATTTGGGCCGCCACGCCAGGATTACTGACCATCCCCGCCCCGACAATTGAAACTTTCGCGACACTATCGTCACTGCTAAAACCGTTAGCACCCAATTCAGGGAGAAGCTTTTCAACAATATCTCGGGCTTTTCTCAAATCAGCCTGATTACAAGTAAAGGAAATATCATTCATTTCATCGCGCATAGCACTTTGGATAATCATATCGACGTTTACTTTTTGATCAGAAAGGGATTTGAATAGCGTATAAGCTATGCCAGGTTTGTCAAAAACGTTAAAGATGCCAATCTTTGCAACATTAAGGTCATAGGCTACTCCCGTAACCGCTTGGGATCTTTCCACTTGATTTACCTCCTTAACAATTGTACCAGGGTTTTGATTGAAGCTGGAGCGAACATGCAACGGAATACCGTATTCCATAGCTAGTTCGACAGAACGAGGGTGGAGAACGCCAGCCCCTAAACTTGCTAATTCTAACATTTCTTCATAGGATACTTCTTTAAGTTTTTGAGCCTCAGGGACTACACGTGGATCAGTAGTGTAAACACCGTCGACATCGGTATATATTTCGCACAAGTCAGCTTTGAGGGCAGCAGCAAGGGCCACTGCGGTAGTATCAGAACCGCCCCTACCTAATGTTGTAATATCATTGACTTGGTTAATTCCTTGAAATCCAGCGACTATTATTATTTTACCCAGCTTTAGTTCTGTATCAAGGCGGAGAGTGTTAATTTCCAGTATTTTAGCCTTTGTATGTGCACTGTCAGTTTTAATGCCAGCTTGAGCACCGGTTAAGGTAATAACTGGTTAGTTTAATTCCTTTAGAGCCATAGCTAATAATGACATAGAAATCTGCTCGCCAGTAGATAAAAGAACATCCATCTCTCGGTCAGCAGGATTTTCAGTTATTTCCTGAACTAATTTTATTAAATCATCTGTAGTATCTCCCATGGCAGAGACTACCACGACGATACTGTGTCCTTGGGTGTGAACTTGGGCTACTCGTTGAGCTACAAAATGAATACGCTCTGGATTGGCAACCGAACTACCGCCATATTTTTGAACTACAAGCACTATAAATCGCCTTCCTTTTTGATTGTGAAAATTATGATTAACTTCGTCCGTCTGAGGCGGATGTTATTACATCCATGGTAGACATTATAGCATTTGAGAATTCATCAGACAATAAAAAAGTTATTTACATGATGAGAAATTTGAAATTACTCCCCTCTACAAGCATTTAATAATAAAAGCAGGTAGAGGGGCTTTTCTATTTGACAAGAACCTAAAGAAGGAGGTGCCATAAAGTGAAAATCGAATTTTCGTATCTATACCTCGCTTTGGCTTTTGTTGTATTGAATGAGTTGCACATTGCAGGATAACTTATTTTCTTTTGCTTGCGCTTCAGCAAGTTTATGTTTGGCATGTTCTAAACTTTTTTCATAAGCACAGACCATAGACTCCCAAATTTCTGCTTCAGTGGGTTGTTGTCTCATTGACCATCACTCCTTTGAGTTAGTATTGCTCAAAAGTATTGAATAAACGCTTTTAAGTGGTTTCTTTCTTGGAAAATTGTCTTTTGAACCTTTGTAATTTTAAGTATTATTTACATATTATAATATTTTGTTAAAACTATTAACGAAGGCATAACAGTTATTACCTGTATCTTAAAGGTAGAGATTTCAAGAGAATTATTTTCCTTAAATGATACTCGGTCTATTTTTCAGTTATTTTACTAGATTATTTATATACAAAAAAATAAGCTTTACAATTGATGTAGAAGATAACTAAAGTATAAACATTGGTATACCTTTTAGAAATATTTTAAATCTAAAAAGTTTAAATGGATAAATATCACTTTAAAAGCTATATTGCTTAATTGACAATATGTATCATTACGCTTATAATACTATTTGTGCTTGAGATAAAGGTATATCATAAGCGAGTACACTAAATGGTTCAAAAGAGAAACCAAAAACTCACCCTTACTATCTGGAGAGATGGCTGAGCTGGTCGAAGGCGCTCGCCTGGAAAGCGAGTACATGGGGCAACCTGTGTCGAGGGTTCGAATCCCTCTCTCTCCGCCACACTGTTTTTAAGCAAAACATTATAGTTTAACTCTATATCGTATAATCAAGTTCACGTATTATTGTACACCTTTTGAGAAAGATTCTTGGAGGTGTCTAAGTATTCGACTTTGGCTTTTAATTTTGCTATAATTGGTTTGGCTGTGCTAGATGGGGAGGTAGCGGATCCCTGTAACCCGCAATCCGCTATAGCGGGGTGGAATTCCTGCGTGAGGGCGTCGCCTGTGGAGCAGTCCTTGGTTGGTGATGATGAGATTTTGGTCTTGCGCAACAGAACTCCTCGAACCGTGTCAGATCCTGACGGAAGCAGCACTAAGAGGTTCGTTTTGTGTGCCGTAGGGTTGCCTGAATCGAGTGACTGACCTTGGGAACGACCGGAAGCGATAGTTCGAGTAAAGGTGCACGGTCTTTAATTTTTAAGGTGGTTTAGGTACCATCTTTTTTGGTATGCCTCAGCGCAATGCATAATTCATAATGCACAATGCTTAATTATGATTTTAATGCAGAAACATTTATTCCAGTTATTCTACTACTATATCTAGTGATAGAAGTTATAGAAACAACTATATCTAGTTTCTCGTAATGTAAAATACCACTTTATGCAGTGGAATCAATTATGAATTATGCATTATGAATTATGAATTATGAATTAATTTAGGGTGGAATCATTTTGGCATATTTAGCACTTTATCGTGAATGGAGACCCCGAACTTTCCAAGAAATTGTAGGCCAAAAACATGTAACAAAAACCTTGATGAATGCTCTAGCGCAGGACAAGGTCGCTCATGCTTACTTGTTTAGTGGGCCAAGGGGAACCGGAAAAACAACCGCCGCTAAGATTCTTGCTAAAGCTCTTAATTGTGAGCAACGAGTCGGGGTTGAACCTTGTAACGCTTGTGATTCCTGTAAAGGGATTGATCAAGGTAACGCTATGGAGGTTATGGAAATTGATGCTGCGTCCAATCGTGGTATCGATGAGATCCGAGATTTACGAGATAAAGTTAGATTGAGTGCAGCTCGTGGAAGAATTAAGGTCTATATTATCGATGAAGTCCACATGTTAACTACAGAAGCGTTTAACGCTTTACTTAAGACTTTGGAGGAGCCACCTCAACGTGTGGTTTTTATTTTAGCTACAACAGAGGTTCAGAAAATACCACTTACTATTCTCTCCAGGGTTCAACGTTTCGAATTTTATCGGGTTGCTTTAGAGGATATTAAAACTCGTTTGACCGAGGTCGTGATGGCTTTAGGCCGCCAAGTTGATCCAGTTGCGATACAGGTTATTGCCCAAAAGTCGGAAGGTGGTTTAAGGGATGCACTAAGTATTCTGGATCAATGCTTAGTACAAGATGACCCTTTGGGAGTTGAAGAAGTATACCAAGTGTTAGGAATGGTTGGAGAAACGTTTAGTGCCCAAGTTGTCGAGGCTTTTTTAGCAGCAGACTATGGTAAAGCCCTTAGTAATTTATCACAGGGAATAGAGCAGGTAAGAGACCCCCGTCAAATTCTACGAGAACTATTAGAGTATTTACGGCAGGCTTTGCTTTTTTTGACGACGAAGCATGCGCCTATGATTGTACCCCATCTTTTGGAGAAGTTAATTCAACAAAGTCAAAGTTCTGGTCTTGATCGTTTGTTATTGTGGATAGAAGTTCTTTTAAAGGGAGAAGGGCAGCTAAAATATGCGACGAATGCGCGCCTAGCAACTGAGTTGTTAATCGTAGAAGCTATACATAAGAGCCAAAGTACATTTAATGAGGCGGGACAACTTAAAGAGCGTTCTTCTTTAGCTGTTGAAGGTGCTAGGGCAAGTAATTCAACCCCTATTAAGAGACAGGTATTTGATGAAAAACCTAAGACTAGGCAGGAAACTACTCAAGTTGATTCGCAGCTCTCCAGGGTTAATGAAGTTAATACCAAGGTTTCTGGGAATAATAGTGTAGTCAATGAAGATACGGAAAGGGCTATCGATCCTTTACGGTATAGAGAAGAAACTTCTAAGCAGGGTAACAGTGTAGGGCTAACTCTAGAACAAATAGCTAATAAATGGCCTGAAGTTTTGGATAATGTCCGTAAGCGTAAGAAATCAACCCATGCTTTTTTACTCGAAGGCAAACCGGGAGGCTTAGACAAAGACACTTTAGTTCTAGTCTTTAAAAATGGTTTTTCGTTTCATCGGGATAAGGTTGATCAAGTTGAAAACCGGCAAACGGTTCAAGACGTGTTGCACCAGCTTTTCGGTGTTCAGCTTATATTGCGTGGCATTATGGAAAATGAACAGGAGATTGGATCGAACCATGATCACGAGGAAGAGCTTGATAGGCAAGCTTTAATTAAGCGCACACAAGATATTTTTGGACCTGGGATGGTAGTTGTAAAGGAAGATTCCTGATTGCCTAGTTAAAAAACCGAATATTGATATAAGGAGAGTGTTTAAGATGGGATTTAACAAAAATGCTGGTGGCGGTGGAATGGGTAATATGGGCCAAATGCTCAAACAAGCCCAAAAGTTACAGGAAGAGATGGCTCGGACACAAGAAGAGCTTCAAAGCAAAACTGTAGATGCTTCTGCAGGTGGGGGGGCTGTTCAGGTTGTAGTGAGTGGTAAAATGGAAGTTGTCGAACTACGCATTAAGCCAGAGGCCGTTGACCCCGAAGACGTGGAAATGTTGGAGGATCTCATTAAAGTAGCTATTAATGAGGGATTGCGTAAAGCTCAGGAAATGACAGCTTCAGAAATGGGAAAACTAACTGGTGGATTAAAAATACCCGGTTTATTTTAGTTAGCGTATGGATTTTTTATATTATCCACAGCCGTTGGCAGATCTTATTTCAAGTTTGTCACGCTTGCCTGGTATAGGACCGAAAACGGCAGGGCGATTAGCTTTTTATCTTCTTCAACAACCCCAGATCGCTGATAATTTAGCTAAGGCTATTTTAACAGCTAAAAGTGGTATCCGAGAATGTACAATATGTTGTAATTTTACAGATAAAGATCCTTGTGTACTATGTCAGAGCACACGACGAGATCAGACCTTAATATGTGTCGTAGAGCACCCTCGTGATGTCGTGTCACTAGAGAAGACTGGAGAATTTAAGGGGCTTTATCATGTACTACACGGTGTACTATCTCCTATGGAAGGTATAGGTCCTGACCAATTAACAATTTCGAAATTGTTACAAAGGATCAATGGTGTGCAAGAAGTTGTTATGGCCTTAAATCCGACTGTTGAAGGAGAAGCGACATCGTTATATCTTTCTAAACTTTTAAAACCGTTAGGATTAAAGGTTACTAGACTAGCCCATGGCCTTCCGGTCGGAGGAGACCTGGAATATGCCGACGAGGTCACCATTGCTCGTGCGTTAGAGGGTCGTAGGACACTCTAAGGATATTCGATGTTCGATATTCGTGGTTCGAAGCACGAACTATAAAGCGCGATGCACGAACTCGAAATTTTGGTTCTGCCTTGTTCAACTTGTGCATATTATTGACTAGTTGGACAAGGAGGTAAAAACCATGACCTTTGTTTTTCTAGGTTTATTGGTCTTATTATTAGTATTAGTTGTAAGATCCTCTTTAAGTCGACCGAGGTTTTTGCTTAAGGCCTTAATTCACGTATTGGGTGGTATAGTGGGTCTCTGGTTGGTTGATTTACTTTTGAGTGTTCTTGGTATTGAAATTCCGATTAACTATTTTACGATCGCAATTGTGGGACTAATGGGTTTTCCAGGTGTTCTTGTCTTAACAGCTTTACAAGTTTTAGGTATCTAATATATAAAGGCAATTATTTAACTTTTAATGAAAATTTAATGAATATTGTATTTCTACTAAATATTTGTTGACGAAATAAATATGCACAGAGTATACTGAGCATATTGAGGGGGAACTATCTAACAATAGTTCCCTAATTCTATGTTTAGACTATCCTTATCGGATAGGACCTGAAAATAAGGATGTTTATGTAAGATCGAATTGAAGAGAGGTGTAAGTCCCTGCAAAGGATTATCGAGGCCTATGTTGGTGAGTATGCGAGTGGTAAAACTGAGTGCGCTATCAATCGGGCCTTGGACTTATTGAGGCTATCTGATGTAGAACGACCGGTAACGATCGTTGATTTAGATACTGTTGAACCCGTTTACACACTTCGTCCTATTAAGAAAGAATTAATCGGCTTAGGTCTAGAAGTGGTCGCTTGGGAAACAGCTGAAACTTTAGGATTAGGTGAAGCAGGGTCCGTAATTCGTCCGGATATGCGTTGGGTACTAAGACGTCCCGGAAGTACTATTATGGATATCGGCTATGGTGTTCAAGGAGCAAAGACCCTCAATTTAATAGAGGGGGCTTGGGAGGAACCTAGATTACAGATTCTGGCTGTTCTTAATCTTGGTCGCCCGATGACGGGCACGTTTAAGGATATATTAGAGTATGTTAGGGAGCTTGGTCCCATTCATGGGTTGGTCAATAATTCTCATTTAGGTGAAGATACAACAATCAACTATATTCAGGAAGGCGCAGCGGTTATCACTAAAGTAGGCGAAACATTGGGGTTGCCGGTTATCGCCACAACTGCTGACGAGCGTTTTCGTGAGGGGTTGGGTCAAAAGGACGGGATGGGGCACCCCGTACGATATTTGCAGCGTTTTATGCCCCGAGCTTTTTGGTAAAATGGGTTTTTAACCCTTTATTACAGTGTTTAAAACTTATAGGAGGTGTATACTTAAAATGGCAGACAAACCAATTGAAGGGGAAAAGCGGGCGTTTATGACGGGTAACGAAGTTGTTGCCTGGGCAGCTTTGGCTGCTCAAGCTGATATTATGTATGGTTATCCAATTACGCCACAGAACGAGATCATGCATTATTGGACACGCCTAGGGCCCAAATACGAAAAGAAATTTCTGCAAACTGAAGATGAAATTTCTGCTGGATTTACCACGATAGGTGGTTGTCTTTCTGGGGCAAGGGCGTTTACAGCAACCGGGGGACCGGGAAATGTTCTGATGCAAGAATCTATCTCGATGGCCGAAATGATGAGAATTCCTACAGTAATGGCGATTCAACAACGTGGGGGTCCGTCAACGGCAACAGTAATTTATTCCCAACAAGAAGTTACCCTTACTACTTATGGTGGAAATGGCGAAGGGCATAGGATCGTTTATTCAACAGCGACCCACCAAGATTTATTTGACTATACGATTAAGGCATTTAATACAGCGTGGAAATACCGTTTTCCGACCTTTATTCTGGGTGATGGTTACCAAGCTAAAATGCGGGAATCGTTAACGATTTATGACCCCGAGAGCAGAGGAATAACGATGGTTCCGACTGAACCTTTGGTAGGCCTTGCTGGAATGCCGGGCGTGGATCGCAAGCCTTCTCATATGCGTAATACCTTTAACACAGAAGAAGAGCTTTATGCTGTCGTTAAGAGTTATCAAGCGGAGTATGATCGTATCTCTCCAGAAATTGTGGAGCATGAGGAATTTGATTGTCAGGATGCTGATGTTATTGTTGTTTCTCATGGGGTAGTAAGCCGCTCTTCGAAAATGGCTGTGCGAGAATTGCGGGCAGAAGGTCTGAAAGTGGGTTATTTCCGTCCGATTACACTGCGCCCCTTCCCCGATGCTGCCCTCGCTAAAGCTATAACCGGAGCAAAACGCCTGTTTGTGGTTGAATCTGCCGAAGGACAACTTCTAAAGTTAGTTAAACAGAGTCTTTATGGTGCTACACTGTTACCCATTGAGACTTTATTAAAGCCAGGTCTCGGTATTACAACTGAAGAAATTGTCGAAAAAGTTAGAGGCTTATTTTAAGAGTCAATGAAGGAAGGGGGTATTAACGTGTCAGTTGAATTAGCAATGCCTAAATCTTGGCGTCAAGAAACCAAGCCTCATAAGTTTTGTCCTGGTTGTGGACATGGTTTAGTTTTAAAGGCTTTGGGGAAAGCTATCGACGAACTTGGTATTCAAGATAAAGTAGTGTTTGGGTGTGATATTGGTTGTTCCCTTTTAGCTTGGGATTTCTTTAATGTTGATACTGTCCAAACTCATCACGGCCGTACCAATCCAGTTGTCACCGGGATTAAACGTGCTCGTCCCGAACTCATTGGAATTGCCTATATGGGTGATGGCGGTGGCTATGCAATAGGTTCACAACACTTAGTAAATGCTGCAGCTAGAAATGAGAAAGTTACAGCGATTCTGGTTAATAACTGTAACTATGGTATGACTGGTGGACAGATGGCTCCAACCACGCTTCCAGGGATGAAGACAGAGACTTCACCCTATGGCCGCGATCCTGAACAGACGGGTTATCCGATGCAAGGGCCGGAAATGGTTGCTGCTATTGCTCGTGAAGGGGCATATGTAGCCAGAGGTACAGTAGCTAACGTCCGCCAAATGACGACTTATATTAAGCGGGCGTTGGAAAACCAAATTGCTGGAAATGGTTTTTCCTTTGTAGAGATTTTATCGACTTGTCCGACGAACTGGAGCACTAATGCCAAAGATACCTGGAATTTCGTAGAGAAGGAAATGACCAAATTCTTTAAAGTCGGCGAGATTAAAGTGCCGGAAAAGAAGGAGGCGTAGATAAATGGCAAAAGTCGTGAGAATTGCTTTGGCCGGTGAAGGCGGACAAGGGGTTCAATCAGTTGCTCAAATTATGACCAATGCAGCAAATGACGAGGGTAAAGAGGCGCTTTATATTCCAAACTTCGGTGTTGAACAACGTGGTGGGGTCTCCATCGCTTTTTGTCAGATTTCTGATGAACGCCTTGGGGCGCCTAAATTCGAGATTGGGGATATCGTTATAGCCTTAAGTGACCGTGCAGTCGTGCGAACTCAACAATATGTCGGACCAGAGACTATCTTTATTTATGATGATTCCATAGAAGGAATTCAAGACGATCTACCAAAGAATGGCGCGAAGGTTTTAGCGATCCCTGCCTTGAGAATTTCTAAAGAGGAGTTACATCCTCGAGTTTTCAACGTGGTAATTTTAGGAGCAACTCTTGAAGCCACAGGGGTTCTTAGTTTAGACGATGCTAAAAAGGCTTTGGAAAAGAAACTTGGCTATAAATTCGAGCAAAATCCGAAGTTGCGTGAACAAAACTATAAAGCGCTAGAAAGAGGCGCGGAGTTAGTTCGGGAGCTTCTTGCAGGAAAGTAAAGAGAATTATCTAAAATCATTTCTCATAAAAGAGAAAGGAGGGACTACGGTGTCCTTACAAGATAAATCAGTTACAATAGAAGGACCAAAAGCAGTATGGACTGTTTTCCAGCGTCTATGCAAAGGCTGCGGGTTGTGTATAGAAAAATGCCCAGTTAAAACTTTGGAATTTTCGGATAAACTAGGGGTTTATGGTACCCCCGCACCAAGAGTAAAAGAAGAGATTCCCTGTATTGCTTGTAATATGTGTGAACTTGTTTGCCCAGATGCTGCTATTACTGTAATTAAACAAGCAAAGCAATAAACATATTAAAACGGGATCATTCAATAGGGAGGATAGTTTTTTATTTTCTATATACATGAGGGGTACGGCGAGAACTTTTATACGGGTTCTCGCCGTTTTTTATTTGTCTATGGAAGGGGTATCGTCAAACCATATAGTCATTGCGAAAAATACGTAGTAAACAGTGAACGTATAACCAGACAGGGACGGGACAAAATAAACCGAACGTAACTGGTTAAGAGAACTAAACTAGATCAGATGGGGGGTATAATATGCGAAGCTGGATGAAAATGCTCAAGGAATTAACGATTCGTCCTAAGATAAAACGTATTCGTAAACATGTTCCTACTCCCATCGAACAGGAATGGTCCCAACCGCTTTCTGCTAAACAAGTGCGTGAAGTTCTGTCTAAAAGTAGCGATGTGATTTTTAGGGATTTTGTAATTCAGGGAAAAGAAGTTGTGCCCTGTTCTTTAGTTGTAGTCGATGGACTTGTAGATAAACATCTATTAGATCAGTTTGTTTTAAAAGCAATTATGGTTGACTCGGCAGGTCGGCCGGAATTAGCCCAAATGACCATAACAACGGCTCTAGAGACTATCCAAAACAGTTTAGCCCCAGCCAATGAAATTAAGAAAATTACCGAAATGGGTGAGGCGATCGATGCCATCTTATCCGGGGATGCAGTACTTTTCTTTGCCCAAACTCAGGAAGCTCTAGTCATTGGGGCACGGGGTTGGGTTAATAGGGGAGTAACTGAACCGGAGACGGAGTCCATTGTCAGAGGACCAAGGGAAGGTTTTTCGGAAACCCTACGCATTAATACCTCCTTATTACGACGTAAGATAAAACACCCCTCCCTCCGATTAGTTTCTCTGAAGATCGGGGACATGACGAGGACTGATGTGATCGTGACATATATTGAGAACATAGCCAGTTCTGATGTTATCTCTGAGGTATTAAAGCGTTTAGGTCGGATCAAAATAGACGGTGTTTTAGAGTCGGCATATTTAGAGTCAATGATTGAGGATAATCCCTATTCGCCCTTTCCTCAAATTGCTTATACTGAGCGCCCAGATGCCTTCGCCTCTGAACTGTTGGAAGGGAAAGTGGGAATCCTGGTGGATGGAACCCCGATAGCTTTAACTGTTCCAGCTGTATTTTGGCAGTTTCTGCAAGTGAGTGAGGACTACTACGAACGTGCTATGATTATGATTTTGGTCCGTTTTATCCGTTTTGTTGGGACTGCCATTGCTCTGTTGGCCCCCAGTATATATATAGCTGCTACAACTTTTCACCAGGAGATTCTCCCCACTTCTATGGCCCTGAGTATTTCGTCAGGTCGAGAAGGTGTTCCGTTCCCGGCACTTATGGAAGCTTTATTAATGATCATTAGCTTAGAAATCCTTCAAGAGGCTGGGTTGCGGTTACCCAAACCCATTGGCCAAACCATTGGGATTGTTGGGGCACTTGTAATTGGAGATGCAGCGGTTAAGGCCAGTTTAGTTAGCCCAATCATGGTAATCATTGTTGGGCTAACAGCAGTATCAAGTTATGCAATTCCCACCTATAATATGGCGATTGCAGTACGTCTAATCCGTATTCCACTTACTATACTAGCCGGTTTTACAGGCTTTTTTGGAGTTTCGGTCGCGTTATATGGTCTATTAATCCATGTTTTAAGTCTGCGCAGCTTTGGCGTTCCCTATTTTAGTCCTCTGGCGCCACTACGCATCAGGGCACTTTTACAAGATGTTTTTGTTGTAGCGCCGATATGGGCCCTTAAGCGCAGGCCGAATTTAATCGACACCGACGAACCAAAATCAGGGAGGAAAAAATGATTGAAAGGATCTCCTATCATCAGTTCATGATCTTAAGTTCCGGGGTCCTCCTAGGTACGGTTTTTTTGCCCATCGTCCAAACGCTTGCCAGCGTAGCGGGACGGGACGGCTGGTGGTCTGTTTTACCCGGATATCTTATTGCTATCCCATGGGGTTTAATGGTACTTTCCTTTATGCGAAGTTATCCTGGACAAAATCTTTTGCAAATATCCGGAAAAGTGTTTGGGAAATGGGTCAGCATTGCTATTGCTGTGTATTATACTTTGATGCCTGGCTATTATACTGCTTTGTTAGTAGCTCGCGAGGCCGATACATTTAAACGGATGGCAATGCCGTATATGCCTGAGTCTATCTTAATAACGGGAATAGTGATACTGGTTATTGCTTTAGCGTGGGCAGGTATAGAGGTATTGGCGCGTTATAGTGAATTTACCCTTCCCTTTGTTGTAGCTGCCTTGGTAATTACCTTAATCTTGGCAATCCCGCGTTTTGAATGGGATGAATTTTACCCTGTTTTAGCCAATGGATTTAAGCCTGTTCTCATCGGAGCGTTTAAAACACTACCTAGACCCATGCCATATATTTTTTTCTTAGCAGGGGTTCTCCCGTTTTTACCGACGGGTGAACAGGCCAGGCTTAAGAGTGGACTCTGGCGGGCAGTTATTTTGGTGGGTACGCTCCTAACTCTGGTTACGCTTACGGAAATTATGGTTTTTGGTCCGGTAGAGGCAGCGCGTCTTAACTTAGGGCTCCTAACCCTGGGGAAAATGATTGAGATAACCAAGACGATAGCGGGCATAGAATCTATTTTTTTGGGTTTTTGGTTGGGTGCAGCGGTCCTCAAGATTACAGCCATGTTTAACGTAATTATTTGGGGTTTACAATATATCTTTGGATTTAAGAAAAAGTTTCTGTTATATTTGAGTGTCAGCTTGGTTATTTTTATAATTGCTATGTTCCAAAACGGTGGGACACAGGTACACTTAGAACTTGCGGTGATATATGATTATTTGATATTGCCGTTTGGATTATCGTGGATTCCCTTACTTTGGCTAGTGGAACGTTGGCGGAGGAGGGTCTGCAGGACATGATAAGGCGAATGGTTTTGCTTTTCCTGATACTTATTATACTAGCCTTACCCCTTAGCGGTTGTTGGGGAAAACAAGAAGTTGAGTCCTTAGGTTTAGTATTTGGGATTGGCATAGATTGCGGAAGCAAGCCGGGATCTTATCTAGTGACTTACCAAATAGGATTGCCCAAAAAAGCTGCGGAAGGGGGGGGCGGCGTCCAGGATTATACGATGAGTATTGAAGGATTTAGCATGAGGGATACTTCTGAGAAGATTAATAATATTATTTCTAGACAGCCGTTTGTGGGTACTGTTAAAGTTATCGTTTTGGGGGACAGTGTGGCTAGGGAAGGGATAAATCCTGTCTTGGATTTCTTTCAGAGATATTATGAATTCCGCAGGACGACTTATTTAGTGCTTGCTAAAGGAAAGGCCAAGGACTTGCTAAATATTAAACTACGTACAAACAAACTTGTTTCGCTTACGCTTTTAGATAATATCGAGAAAGGAGATGTGACATCGACCTTTCCAAAAGTGCGCCTCGGGCATTATTTAACTCAATTAGGAAACGCAAGTACGGCACAGGTTATTCCCTTAGCTTATGGAATAACACCTGGGGAAGAGGGTAACGAATATGCAGCTAATGACGGAGAAAAACCGGAAGAGCTTCAATTACGCGGAATGGGGGTATTTGAGGGAGATAAACTTAAGGCGATACTAACGGATGAAGAGACAAAAGGTTTTATGTGGTTAAATGGTGAGGTCAAAAACCGTTATTTAAGTGCAAAGACAAGTGCTGAGCAGGACAACTTTTATATTAGTAGTCGAGTGGTAAAATCCAAGACGAAGTGGAAGTTAGAAGATGTAGATGGCAAACTCGGAATTCATTATGAAATTAAAATTGTTAATGATTTAGATGAACTGTCTATGGAACAAAAAAAACGGTCACCAGAGGAGTACCTTAAAGCAGTTTTAGATTCAGATGCTTTAAAAAATTTGGTTAAGGATGAATGTGAAGCTGCTTTGAAGAGAAACCGTGAGTTAGGATTAGATTTTTTGGGCATAGGACGGAAGATCGAGGAACGTAATCCGCAATATTGGAAAGGAATTAAGGATCAATGGCAGCAAATGTTACCGGGCTTCCCAGTAACAGTAAGCATTAATTTTATATGGGAAAGTGACGGTTCATCGTTCAACCCTCCGACTAATCCCGAGGGTACAGGGCAATAATATGTAGTAGATTACTTGATATTGGAGCTGTTTATTGCATAGCTAAGCAAAAACCTGTGGATATTTTGGAGGAGGGTCTTGATGGAAAGGAATATTTATCCTGTTTGCTATCACTGTGGACAGGTACCAGAGCATGGTCTTTACGATGGTTTTCGTATCCGGGGAAGGTTCTTCTGTTCGAGTTGTGAGCAAGAGATTCTAGACACTGAGACCGGCACCACAGAGTATCAGAATATCATAGCCTTTATTCGAAAGGCAATATTTGAGGGCCCCGCTCGAGTGAAGGTCATTGGATTATAATTCATAATTCATAATTCATAATTCATAATTCATAATTCATAATTCATAATGATTTCGGATATCGGATATCGGATATCGGATATCGGCTATCGGATATCGGCTATCGGATATCGGCTATCGGATTTCGAAACTCGAACATCGAGCATCGAACCTCGATTTTGATGCAATCTCAGCAGAGATATGATAAAATGAATGAAAATGCCCAATGACGAGGGGGTTAGCCTATGCCGGCATTGGGACCAGGTTTGCAAAACTATTGTCAACAAGGACTTCGTTCTTTTCATACTCCTGGGCATAAGGGACGGCAGGAGTTTTTTCATGGTTTGGATTTCCCTAATTTTGACTTGACTGAATTGCCAGGGCTTGATCAATTGCCTTCTGCTTCCGGAATCATTGCTCAAGCTCAGCGAAGGGCAGCGGTGATTTTTGGAGCTGAGGAGAGTTTTTTCTTGGTTAACGGAGGCACTGTTGGTAATCAGGCTATGTTTATGGCACTTGGCGATGTAACTGTGGGTAAGAAAGTTCTTGTTGGTCGTCAATCTCATAGCTCGGTCATGTCTGCTCTGGTTTTGACAGGATTTGCTCCAGAATTTCTAGTACCGATTATTCACCCAGAGTTTAATTTGCCTTTAGGTTTAGAGGTTAGCGTCGAAGAGATAAACTGGGAAACTATTGTTGCTTGTCATATCACCTATCCCAGTTATTATGGGACGACATCAGATTTAAGGGCACTTATTGATGACCGGAATAAGCGGGGAGTCACGAGGCCTATCTTGGTAGATCAGGCTCACGGTTCGCACTATCTTGGAGCATTGTTTCCACCGAGTGCTTTAGCGTTGGGTGCAGATGTGGTTCTACACAGTACACACAAAACTTTGAGTGCGTTAACTCAGGCGGCAATGTTGCATGTTCAAGGAAAAAATGTTTGTCGAGAAAAACTGCGACAGAGTTTAGCAATGCTTCAGTCTTCTAGCCCAAGTTATTTGTTAATGGCTTCTTTAGAAATGGCCGGGGAGTTTGCCCTGGCTAATGAGCGTTGGGAAGCTTTGCATGAGGAAGTGGAGAAACTCCATTCTAAGGTAGGGAGTTTTCTGCGTATTCTTAACCAGACAGACGTTGGGTCTTATGGAATTGAACTGATTGATTGGTCAAAGATTCTTGTTAATACGAGATTATTAGGGCACTCCGCTCCAGACTGTGTTAAATACCTTAGGAAAAATTATGGTATTGAACCGGAATTATGGGATGAGGAAAATATTTTATTTGTTTTAGGTATTGGTAATACCCCTGAGGATATTAAGGAGTTAACTAAAAGTTTATATAGTTTAGCTAATTCGCCTTTAGGAAAACGGTCAATCGACCTTAAACCTAGAGATGAGGTACTGCCAAGGAATTATTATCCCCAGCTTGTTCAACGAATGACACCAAGAGAAGCCTTTTTTGCTCGAAGGAGACAAATTTCTATTACAAAAAGTTCTGGTTTCATTGCCGCGGAAACTATTTCACCTTATCCACCGGGAATCCCCCTGATTGTTATGGGTGAGGGGATTACACCTGAAATCGTAGAAATCCTTTTGGCTCGGGATCAGGGCAATTGGCAAGGCTGGGATGGCGTAGAGAGTGGGATGATTTGGGTGGTTCAGGAAAACTAATGCATAATTCATAATGCATAATTCATAATTAGGAAAACTAAAGTTTGTGGAATTGTTTAAGTCATATGGGGAAGTTGTTAGGGGATGAAATAGTGGGGTTTAATTTAACTCTAACGCTCCTGGAGAGAGCAGCCTTTAATAAAAAATTAGCGCATCTCTTGCTTTTTCATGGTGGGAGTGCTCAGGATAGGCTGGATACTGGCTTGCGTTTTGCCCAAGTTTTAAATTGTCAAGGACTTTTGCCTTCAGGTCCCTGTCAACAATGTTCAGCGTGCCTCAAGATTCGTTCCGGTAATCATCCGGATGTCTTAAGATTAGAACCGATAAAGACAAGCATAGGGATAGAACAAATTTTAGCTTGGCAAGAACGGGTGTACCGCAAACACTATGAAGCAAATTATAAAGTTTTTTTGATTGAGAAGGCGGATTCTTTAACAATTCCGGCCGCTAATGCCTTATTGAAGGTTGCAGAGGAACCTCCAGAGAGAACTCTAATTATCCTAAGTGCAGAGAATGCAGAAGGGATTTTACCTACATTAAAAAGTAGGGCCCAGAGTCTATTTTTTGCAGCAAGCGATGAGAAGAACTGGCTTGAGAATTTGGGTCCAGTTGACCTAGATGAGGCCAGTGAAGCCTTTCAGCTTAGTGGCCAAAGCCCGGATTTAGCTATGGCTATTTTAAAAGCTGGTGTTAATTCAGTGAAAGAATGGTTAGATAAGTTTTGGAGTGCTGTTGAAGAAAAGGACTTTTTAGGGATTTTCCCGCTCTTTCCTTTAGAAAAGGAGTTAGCCGCAATTTATTTACAGGTTATGGCTGCTCAGGTGCAAGAAGGACTCAAGAAGGGACAACATTGGGCATCATATTTGTTAGCCATTGGACGAGCGGTTGAGGCACTACGTCAGCAAGCCAACCCAAGATTAGTTATAGAAGTTTTGGCATTGCAATTATTCCAACAAGGAGGAACTCTTCGTGATTGAAGTTGTGGGAGTTCGGTTTAAGCAGGCTGGAAAGGTTTATTATTTTTCCCCGGGTGATTTTGACCTTGAAAAGTCGGATAAGGTGATTGTAGAGACAACTAGGGGAATTGAATTTGGTGAACTAGTCCTTCCGTTACGTCAAGTGAACGAACAAGATCTTGTTATGCCTTTAAAACAGGTTATTCGTAAAGCTGGGGTAGAAGACGAACAAACCCTCGAACAAAATAAGGTTAAAGAAAAAGAAGCTTTTCAAGTTTGTTTAAAGAAAATTATGGAACACCGTTTGCCAATGAAGCTGGTCGATGTGGAATTTACGTTTGACGGTAATAAAATTGTTTTCTCATTCACAGCAGATGGCCGAGTGGATTTTAGGGAATTGGTTAAAGACTTAGCAGCGGTTTTTAGAACTCGCATTGAGTTACGCCAGATAGGGGTCAGAGATGAAGCCAAGATGATAGGTGGCGTGGGTTCCTGTGGTCGTATTCTCTGTTGTGCCTCATTTTTAGGGGATTTTGAACCTGTATCGATCCGTATGGCTAAGGATCAAAAACTTTCGCTTAATCCTACCAAAATCTCTGGTATTTGTGGGCGTTTAATGTGTTGCCTTAAATACGAAAATGATTGTTATAGTTATGGTAGTGATTGTGGAAATGAATCTAGAAACCATCATGCTAATGACGGGGTAAAGCTAGATGGAGAAGATAGTAATTTCGAAAGAAAGCCCGTTAACTTTGCTGATCAGTTTGAAACTATAGAAGGTCAGACTGTGAAGGCTATACCTGTTTTTAAGGGTAATAAAGGGGCTCAACATAGAAAAGGGGAAAAACCGAAAGGGAAGAGTGAGAGAGTATGAGCCAACTCACTCAAGCATTCGTTGAGGTTCAAGAAAAACTCATTTCTCTTATGGAGGAAGTTCGTAGTTTAAGGCCCTATATACAGTCTCTGGAAGAAGAAAATATTCGTTTAAAGAGGGAATTATGTGCTTTACCGGAGAATGAAACAGAACGGGTGATTGCTAACGCTGCACGAATCGAAGGGGTGGCGCATGATAATTTAGTCCGCCTATATAAAGAAGGGTTTCATGTTTGTCATCTGCATTTTGGTCAACCTTTAGAAGCAGGTGCCTGCTTATTTTGCGCAGGTTTTTTGCGGAGAGACTAAATTCGAGGTCCGATGAACGAGGTCCGAGGTCCGAAGGTCGAAGCCAAAACAGATATCGTAGATTAGATGCCTGAGGCCTGAAGTCGAAGTGCGATGCACAATACGGGAACATCGGGTAGTAATCTCGAGCCTCGAACATCGAGCCTCGAGCATCGAGGTGAATGGTATGCTTGATAAAGGAACACTTTATGTCTGTGCAACACCGATTGGAAATTTGGCAGACATTACTTTGCGTGTTTTGGATACTTTGCGGCAAGTCGATGTTATTGCCGCTGAGGATACGCGACATTCGCGGAAATTACTTCAACATCACGGGATCAATACTCCTCTGACAAGTTACCATCAACATAATGAGAAAACCAAGTCACAAGAATTAATTTTAAAGCTCAAAGAGGGATTAACAGTAGCCCTAATCACGGACGCAGGGCTGCCGGGTATTTCTGATCCTGGTAGTGAAATAATTCGTTGTTGCTATTTGGAAAATGTTAAAGTGGATGTACTACCTGGTCCTAGTGCGGCCTTGACTGCTCTAGTTCTTTCTGGAATGTCGGAAGGCAATTTCGCCTTTCAGGGTTTTTTACCGACTAATTCTGGAGAGTGTCGTCGCAAACTCCAGGAGTACTGCGAACTGCCGATGAACCAGATTTTTTATGAAGCTCCACATCGCCTTTTAGCAACGCTAAAGTTGATGGTAGAGGTCTTTGGCGATCGTACTGCTGTTGTCGTTAGGGAGATCACGAAATTGCATCAAAGCGTGCATCGAGGAATATTGTCGGAGTTAGTTCGGCAATTTGAAATCAACAGTCCACGAGGAGAGTGCTGCATTGTAACTTCTCCTTACCTAGCGGTTATGAAGACGGGTGGCCCCCAAGAATGGGAGCGAGAAGTGAGTGAGGCGCTAGAACATGGTTTAAGTCGGCAGGACGCCTTGAAGGAAGTTGCTAAGCACAATGGGGTAACAAAGAGAGAGGTTTATAGTGCTTTGCTACGCAAGCGGGATGATTAATGCAGAATGCATAATTCATGTGCATAATTAAGCATTACGCTTGGCTCGGAAGTCGGATCCCGGACCTCAATCCGACTTTCTGGCTTCCGGCTTCTGACCTCCGTTTTGTTAGCCTTTGGATATCCTGAAAAAAATCTGCTTTAAATAAAGTTGCAAACTTAAAATTTCAAGTAGAGTTAATAAAAAGACGAAGGCTCTAGTGCCTTCGTCAAAGATATTTGTAATTATGAGTTTTGGGTAGTCAAATTACTGGCTTTAAGTAAGTTCAAATAACGCTATTTTTTGCACTACCAAAAATAAAAATCTTGGGTCAGCATTATGCATTGGGCATTATGAATTATGCATTGTACATACGTTAGACTGCTTTAGAATCTGAGGAGTCTTCAGCAATTCCAATGGCTTCTCCCATGGCAGTAGCACATTCTCTACAAACGTTTTTACCATGAAAAATTTGAATTTCGCTAGCATTACTACAAAAGACACAAGCAGGTTCATACTTTTTGAGAATAATTTTCTCTTGATCTACGTAAATTTCCAAAGCATCTTTTTCCGCAATTCCAAGGGTCCGGCGAAGCTCGATAGGCAGTACAACTCGTCCTAGCTCGTCTACCTTTCTTAC
>ORJL010573976.1_pt1 | contig 25940 bp, 25 predicted proteins | sample 1779941 | NCBI WGS metagenome assembly ORJL01 (sample SAMEA104232317, study PRJEB22302) | groundwater metagenome | biome: forest; feature: aquifer; material: groundwater | place: USA | collected 2011-08-07 | depth 5.8 m
GACCCGTGTGGGCAAAAACCGTTGAAAAACAAGCAATTTTGCTATCTTAAAGCCCTAAAAGGGCTAAAAATGGCCTAGCAGAGCCATTTTTCTGTTTTAGACGAGGTATTCCCGTCCTCATCTAAAATGGTATCCCTATAGCGGATGGAAGTCAATCGACCTGGGGATAGCTCGGGGGTTACCAAAAACCGGACAACACCGGTAATATTTTTTATTAAAAACCAAAAAGTCTTTTCTTTTTTCTGTAATGAGAGTCGGGGTGTTATAGTTCCATCAATGTCTGACTTAAAAAATGAACTAAATCAACAGCAACAAGAGGCTGTTATTCGAACAGAAGGCCCTCTTTTGATTATTGCCGGTGCCGGAGCAGGAAAAACAAAAACCATAACCCATAGAATACTTCACTTAGTAGAAAAAGGGGTTACTCCCAGCTCTATTTTAGCTATTACTTTTACAAATAAGGCCGCGGCGGAAATGGGGCATCGTGTTTCTATGCTACTCCAAACACGCCGTTCGGTTGCCGATTTTGGATTAAAAGACGGCCCCCTTGTCTCAACCTTCCATTCCTTAGGGGTAAAAATTTTAAGAGAAAACGCTACACTCGTAGGAAGAACTGCCCGATTTTCAATCTTGGACGAACAAGAAACCGTCTCGTTAGTTAAAAATGCAATTAAAAGTCTAGACTTAGATCCAAAGCAATTTGACCCTGCACGACTACGATGGGCCATTTCAAGACACAAAGGAAATGTTGTTTCCGCAGATGAGTATGCCGAAACAGCCGAAGGATATTTTCCAAAAGTACTTTCTTCTGTTTGGAAAAAATACGAAACCTTATTAAAAGAAGAAAATGCTTTTGATTTTGATGATCTTGTTACTCGTACAGCTGTTCTTTTACGCGACAACGAAGAAATTTTAAAAAAATACCACAACACTTGGAAATATATTCATATCGATGAGTATCAGGATACAAACACTGCGCAATACGAATTGTCACGTCTTCTAGCCAAGAAAGAAAAAAATATTTGTGTTGTTGGTGATAGTGATCAAAATATTTATGGTTGGCGTGGAGCAAATCTACGAAATATTTTAAATTTTGAACAAGACTACCCAGGAGCAATGGTTGTTCTTCTTGAGGAGAACTATCGCTCAACTCAAAACATCCTCCAAGCAGCAAACGATATTATTAAAAAAAATAAAATTCGCAAAGAAAAAAATCTTTTTACAAAAAATATTGAGGGTGAAAAAATTGCAGTTTTTGAAGCTTATGACGAGGCAGATGAAGCACGCTTCATCGCTCAAAAATCTTTAGAACTAATTGCGGAGGGGGTTCCTTCAAACGAAATTGCTGTTCTTTATCGCGCAAACTATCAATCGCGAGCACTTGAAGAAGGTTTTCTTTCTCTTAACGTTCCGCACCGTGTGCTTGGAGTGAAATTCTTTGAACGAAAAGAGGTCAAGGATGTCTTAGCCTATATTCGCGCGGCAAGAAACCCATCTGGTCTCTCAGATATCAAAAGAGTTATCAATGTTCCACCAAGAGGAGTTGGAGACGCAACTATCGCTAAAATTTTTTCTGGCAAAGAAGATTCTCTTCCTCCGAAAATGAAAGAACGAATTTCAATTTTTTGGGCTCTTCTTGAAAAAATAAAAAATTCATCGGAAACAATGAAGACTTCGGACCTTGTTCGTTTTGTAATAAAAGAAACGGGGTTAGAAAAATTTTTTAAAGAGGGTGGGGAAGATGACCTAGAAAGACTAGAGAATATGATGGAGCTCGCATCGCTCGCAACAAAATATGATATTTTCGAAGCGGACGAAGGAGTAGAAAAATTACTTTCTGACGCAGCACTTGCAAGTGACCAAGATTCCATGGATCAAAAGAAAAATAAAGACGGAGTTCGTCTGATGACCGCACACGCTTCAAAAGGGCTTGAGTTTGACTATGTTTTTATTGTTGGGCTTGAACAAGATCTTTTCCCACACGCTAGGGTTAATCTTCCAACAACCACAGAAGAAGACTCCGAGGAAGAACGTCGTTTGTTTTACGTTGCCCTTACTCGTGCTCGAAAAAAAGTATTCTTAACTTTTGCTACGGTGCGAACAATATTTGGCTCGCGCCAAGTTGAGACTCCTTCAGAATTTATTTACGACATTGACCCAATGCTTCTTGAGCAGACAGAGAGAAGTGAATCTTTGGGTAAGGTAATATATCTAGACTAAAATGAAACCAAAAAAATCACTAGGGCAAAATTTTCTAACCAACAAAAAGATTGCTGAGGATATTGCCTTAGCTGGAAATATTTCAAAAAAAGATATTGTGCTTGAGGTTGGTCCAGGAAAGGGGATATTAACAGAGTTTTTACTTAAATATTCAAAACAAGTAATCGCCGTGGAAAAAGACCGTGAACTATTTTCTTTTCTTACGGAAAAATTCGCGAAGGAAATTTCTAATAAGAAATTAATCTTAGTTCAAGGAGATATTCTTGATTTTGATTTTAATGATTACAAAATAAAAGAAGAGTCTTATAAATTGATAGCAAATATTCCTTACAACGTAACTGGTTTATTGTTTCGTCTTTTTCTAGAAACCGGCCCTCGTCCAAAAACAATGGTTTTTATGGTACAGAAAGAAGTTGCGGAAAGAGTGATTGCTCGCGACGAAAAAGAAAGTGTTTTGTCTATTTCGGTAAAAGTGTACGGTATTCCAAAAATAACGCGTCGTGTTTCTGCTGGAAGTTTTTTTCCAAAACCAAATGTTGATTCGGCTGTCCTTACTGTTGAAAATATAAAATCACCTTTTAAAAATAAAATTGACGAGAAAAGATTTTTTGAATTACTAAAAGCAGGATTTAGCAGTAAACGAAAAAAGCTTTCAAGCAACCTCTCTTTGGTTGCAAAAAAGGATGCTGTCTTAAAAACTTTCGCAGAGCTTGGCTTAGATGAAAACACTCGAGCAGAAGATGTTTCCGCAAAAACATTCCTAGAAATCACAAGGCATTTGTAATACTTATGATTATGACGTTCCTATTTTGAGTATTGTTCCTTGTATTGGAGGGTATGGGGCGCAAGTTTTTCCAGCAATCTGCATACAAGTACCACCAGAGGAATAATCTCCTAATGACCACACTCCGGGCATTATTCTTCCGTACCTAAATAAACGAGAAGCTCCAGGAATATAAAGAAGGATTGCTGGGCGTGGAGGACCAACTATTATTGCCATCCCTGGAGAACAGGTGCACGGTACTACTTTCATTATCCTTCCACCAAAGACTGAGGCGGCGTTAACCGAAAAAGGTGAGGCAATCAAAAACAACATTAATCCTAGAAACAGAAAAAGAAATATTTTTCTCATACAACTATTATATAACAAAGTAAAACAAAATACTTTCGAAAAACATTGCGCAGGCTGACGAGCCGAGCATAGTAAATTTTTAGCAAAAAATTATACGTGTTTTTCAAAAGTATTTTAAAAAAGAATATCCACACAAACCAAAGAATCCACAGAAAAACAACGATTTCCTTGCTATACTTAAACAATCTATGAATTCTCAATCCGTGCGAAACTTTCTTAAGAACAAAAAATTAGTTGCCGCATCTATTTTAGGGTTAACAATTATAAGTTTATCTATTTTTTCCAACAAAGGAGTTTCCAGTCCACTAATTACCGAAACAAAACAAGAAGAACAAGGTGTTTTGGTTATTAATGGTGGGGTAAACGACTCCGTCGCAGATTTAATAAACAAAGACAGTGATAAAGATGGACTAAAAGACTGGGAGGAAGCACTTTATGGTACAGATCCGAACAATAAAGACTCAAATAACAATGGAATATTAGACGGAACTGAAGTTCATAAACAAAATGTGGCTAAAAATACCACAAGTGGAGAAATTACAACCTCTGCGACAGATCAGTTCGGTCAGCAGTTTTTTGTGGCAGCTTCAGCTCTTAAAAACGCTGGAAAATTTGACCCAGAAACAGTACGAGAAACCGCAAAAATTATATATTCCAACATAAAACAAGAGGATATACGCCCCCTATACACAATAAACGACCTCACTGTTATAAAAAACGCCAGTGATGCAGAAATTTTAGCTTACAGCAAAAATCTTGGAACGGTAATCCAAAAATATTCGAAATATAACCTAGGACAAGAAATCACAGTAATCTCTACCTCTCTTGAAACTAGCGACCAAACATTGCAAACAAAACTAGTTCCTTACATAAACGCCTACACAAACATAGCCAAGGACACCGTGGAAATCGCGGTTCCAGAAAAAATAGCAGAGCTTCACCTTGATCTGATAAACAACTATCGGGGAACGGCTGATTCTCTGAAAATTGTCGGGCAAATTTTTTCCGACCCTCTTCTTTCGATGAACGGTCTTAATCAATATCTTTCCTATAGCAATAAATTGGTAGAAACCGCTAAAACACTAGAGATATATTTTAAAAGTGGTGTTATACTTAACAATACACAGCCGTAAAAACTATGGTTCTATTTTCTGCTAAAAGGAATATGGTTAAAAAAACAATTTCAATATTTCTTATTTATTTGTTTGTTGTTTCTTCTTTCTTTTCAACTACAAACATAACTAGAGCGCAAACAAACGAATATTATAATCCAGCAACAGGCGAAAATGTTCGAACTTCGGATTACACAGATTCATACTACAACCCTGCAACCGGAGCTTATGTCCCTTCAACAGAGGCCTCTTCGGCTCAATCGTGTCCATCTGGTATTTACGATGAATCAAACAGTTGCGTTACGCTATCCACGGGAATAAAAACGGCTTCCTTAAACACAGCAAATGAAGCTCTTGCCAAAAACCTTGCCGATTCAGGGTGTAGCGCTGTCGGAGGAGCTGTAAGTAGTACTCTTTCCTCTCTTGGACAGCAACTTTTAAGTAGTGCAGGGATAAACGGCCTTGGAGCAAAAGCTTCTGGGTCTGTTAATGAAGCTTTGGGCGGTGGTGTCATTGGAAACACGGCAGGAAAAATAGCTGGCCAAGTTGGTACCGCACTAGAAAATAAAGCAAACGGTGTTATTAACGAAGCACTGAATAATATAAACGGTCAAATTGGAGGTGTTAATAGTGGTATTAACGGAGCAATTCAAAATGTTGTCGGTGGTGCTGATAAAATAGTAACTAGTGTTTTATCTAGCGACCTACTATCTGGGGTAGTAAATAATACTGGAAGCATGCTTGTTAATCTTGGAGCAGAAATTGGCTCTGGCTCTCTTGTTAGCCTTGGAAATACTTTGGGTGGAATGTCTGCAGGATACACTGCGGGAGAGCTGGGGAGCGTGTTCGGTGGAGCTGGGTCTGCTCTTCCTGGAGTAGGGAGTGTTCTTTCTTTGCTCGGCGGGGGTGGAACAGTGCCAACAGACCCACAAACAATCGTTAAACAAATAAACACTTTGCAACAAGATACATCTACTCTTAAAACAAAACAGACTTGTTTAGACAGAATAGCTTACACAAGCTCACGTATTACGATCGCCAAAATGCAAGAAAATGAAATGAAGTGGTTAAACACTGGGAATAATGGCAACCCTTTGTATCTAACAAACTTTAATGACTACCTTGCAAAACAAGCACAAAACCAAACAAGGATTTTTGTCTCTGATTTATCTAAAACTAATTCTCCTTATAGAGAAGAAAACATAAAAGCAGTTATCGCTTCACAACAATCAGAAACAGCTGCAGGCAGAATAGCGAAATACGAAGATCCGCTGGCAAAAGCTATTGGCGCAACAAATGCCACAAGATACCGAAATGGTGACACCTCGGTTTGTTCTTCTATTAAATGTTTTGTTTTGGCTTCTCAAAATAACGTTGCAGCAAACTACCTACGAGTAAGCGAAGATTTGGGTTCTTCTCTCTCAGAAGCCGAGGAAGCCGCAAAGATAGAGGCAAAAGACGGAGTCCCCCCAATAAAGGAGTGTTTGGATACAGGTGCTGATGTCGTCCCTGGTGCTTGTCGTAAGACCAAAATAACAACACCAGCCTCAACAATAGAGGAGAGGCTTCGCGCCGCAGCAACCGCTCCATCGAGAAACGTTTCAAACATAGACGCAAACTCAAACGAAGATGTTTCTCCACAAGACCGCGCGTTAGCACAGTCTTTAGCCGAAAGTTCTTTCTTTTCCTACACTGACGATAATCTTGCCAATAACCAAGCGAGTCGAACCCAAGAAATTAATTCAATCAACGACATTGTCGCTAGTATAGATAACACAACTAATGCTTTTGCGGGATACCTTGGTATACGTAATGAAACACTAAATGTTGTGCATGAAGCTGCTTCAACTACTAGCGCCTTAATATCCTTTAGCCCAGCAACTTATTGCCCAAGCACTTTGGATAGTCAATTGAGTTCACCTTCACTTTTTGCTCAACAAACATACTACAATGATTTAATAAGCAAACTAGAAAGAGAGATTGGTGCCATCTCTTTAAAAATAATTCCTTTCGCAGCACTAAAGGAAGCTATCACTTCTGGAAGAACTGATTTCCAGACAGCTTCATATTCACTCGTGGCAATTTCCGGCTCAGATGGAGTTCCAACTCCTGATATGGCCGAAACCGCGGCATCGCAGTTTTCTGAAATAAGAGCAATTAGAGATACCGCCTCGAGTGCTTTTAGTAATTGTCAGACAGAGCACCAGGCAATTTTAGAAAAAGAAAGATTAGAGAGAGAAGGAAGAAACCAAAACACATACTATTAAAAAATGAAATCTTTTTTTTCAAAAAAAATATTCTACTCCTCAGCAATATTATTTTTTGCTTTTTTGTTTTTTGTTTTACCACCATTGCTTGGAAATAATGTTGCGGAAGCGCAAAGCTGTGAAGCTCCTTATGTAGAAGACCCAAATGGGGGACCTTGTATTCTCCAGGAAGATATTCAAAACAGAGATAATCAAACAGACGCACTAAGCTCTTCGGCAAACCCAGAACAAGCTTGTGCTTATCTTAAAGACGGGAATTCAGGTGCATACTTAAATTGTATTCAAGTAGAAACTTCAAAAGCTTTACCCGCCTCGGCTTTTGACGGAACTGCTAATGAAAACGTAAAACTTGATTGTGGTACTTGGAGCGCTTTAGCTACAGGGAACGCTATGAGATGTACAACTGTATGGTTTGGAAACAGCGCCCTATGGCTCAGTAGTTGGTTTCTTGACCTTGCCAGCGTATTACTTAATCAATCAATTAAATTCAACCTAAACATGGCTGAATTTATACAGAAAACTCCTGGGATTAATCTTGCTTGGGGAACTATTCGCGATATGTCGAATATTATTTTTATTTTTGCTCTCCTTTGGATTTCAATACAAAACATTCTTCAAATAGGTGATGGTAAAAAATTAATTCCAAGCATTATAATCGCCGCTCTTTTAATAAACTTCAGCCTCTTTTTTACTAAAGTCATTATTGATACCTCAAACATTGTAGCTTTTCAATTTTATTCAGGAATTATAGACCCCTCTCAAACTGGAAACTTTTCCGCTGGGGGAATATCTGATAAGTTTTTCCAACTAACAAAAATACAATCGGTTTTTGCCTCCAACTCTGTTGATTTTTTCCAAATATTAACTATCTCGTTAATGGGTGTGATTTTTATTCTTATTACTGCTTTTTCTTTTCTTTCAGTTGCGTTTATCTTTTTGTCGCGCGCAATAATCCTCATCCTTCTTCTTCCTCTTTCACCATTTGCCTACGTAGCTGGTCTTATCCCAAAAACAGCCAAGTACTCCAAGATGTGGTGGGATCAACTCTGGGAGCAAGTTCTTGTGGCTCCAGTTTTCCTTATGTTTATGTGGATGATTCTAATAATTCTTGGTGGTGGAAATAACGGATTAAATAGCGCTTCCTCTGTAGCTACCACGGGAAGCATGAAATCTACCGTTGCAACCTACACAGAAAATACAAATCTAGCCGCTGCGTTAACCGCAAGCGGAGGTGTAAGTTCTACTGTTACGACATATACAGAAAATGTATCTGGTTCAAACATGGCGAGTGCGCTTACTTCCCCAGACGTAAATACCGTTGGTGTAATCTTTAGTTTTTTGATTGCGATAGGACTTTTGCTCGCAGCAGTTAAAACCACACGAGAGCTAAGCGGATCAGCGGGATCAAAAATTTCTGGGATGCTGTCTGTCGGGGCAGGAGCACTTGCTGGCGGAGCTGGCGGTTTGATAGCTAGGCGAACAGTTGGAGCAGGGGCCTCTTGGGTCGCCAACCAAGAATGGGCTAAGTCTGCGGCTTCAAATAATAGATTTGCTCGCCTAGCTCTACAAAGTACCGTAGGAGTAGCTAAGTCTAGTTTTGATGTTCGCGCCGCCGGTGAAACACCACTTATTGGAGGATTGGGTTCTAAACTTGCTGGGGCAACTGGCGCCAAGGTTGACCTAGGACAAAAACCAAAAGATCTTACGGATGGTTTCCGCGGAGACCTTGACCGTGCCGAAAAAGAACGCGGTAAAGAACGTGCTGATATCGCAAAGCTACTAGAAGCCAAAACAGTTAAGTTGACTGAGGAAGAAAAGGCAGTGGCTAAAAAAGCTGCAGATAAAAAGATTCTCGATAATGTTAAATTAACTGACGCAGAAAAAGCCGGCAAAAACGATAAGGAGCAACTTGCTCTAAGGCTGGAGAAATTTAAGCAAACCGACAAGTCTTCAATTATTGAGGGTGAAATTAAATCGTCGGAAGAGGCAAAGAATAGGGTGGTAACACAAGAACGCCAAAAATCATATTTTGAACAACTAAAAAATAAAAACTATATTGAAGGTGGGGAGATTATTCCACAGGCAATAAAATTTGGTAATGCCGGGGCAACCAAAAAAGCAGAGAAAGAAATCGGCTCAAAGTATAAATCTGACCAAGAAATATCTAAACTTGAAGGAACGATAAAAAGTTTGATGGGGAGCAACCAGTCTGTAAAAGAAGCCATTGATTCATTTACAAAAGAGTCGATAAATATACAAATGAAACTCGACGAACTCGGCGACCGTGGAGATAAGAATGATCGCGCAAAACTATTATTTGAAAGAGAAACAGCAAAAAATAACGCAAGAAATCTCCAAAGATTCGTGGACAGTCTTCAAAGATTAAAATCTAGTGGGGATAAATAAAAAAGGAAACTACGCTTCAGATGAACTACACAAACCAACAACTTGAACAAATGCTCGAGCATCTCCCAGACGATGTGAAGGATGTTCTTTTTGGTTTTGATACTGGTAAAAAAATAAGAGAGATTGGTTCAAAATACTCTCTCCATATTGATAAGTTAACAATCTTGGTTGATGAAACAAACTTGGTTATGTTTGGCATAACAAACCCAAAAGATTTTTTGGGAGTAGTGGAGTCAAAGCTTGGTGTGACTCACGATATCGCCGGCTTAATTGTCCACGATATAAATGAGCAAATTTTTGGTTCAATTCGTGAATCGTTAAAAAAGGTACATGGCGAAACCGAGCTAGTTGAAGTAAAACATGATGCATACAGAGAAGATGTTCCACAAAATAATGTACTTGAGCAAACCGCACTAAACCCTGTTGATAAAACCATATTTAAAGAAAGTGGTGTTGAAATTGTAAGTGAAGACAAGCACATAGAAGCCGAAGAAAACGAAAGTCTTATAAGAGAAAATGTACTAAATGACGTTGAAAATCCATTAATCACACCGGGAAGAGAACTTTCTTCAGGTAAAACTATTCCCCAAATTTCTTCACAAAAAGTTCTACCTGTTCTCGAGGAAAAAAATTCTACTGCAAAGGAAAGTGCTTCTACGCCAATTGATATAGTTGAACAAAAACTAACAGACTCTTTCGCTCTTCCTAAAAAAGAGACAAAGTACCAACTGGATCCATATCGAGAACAAATCTAATTCCACCCTTAGGTCTTTGCTCTAGTTAATACTGCGCTATACTAATTAAATGCAGTTTCATGTTCCGCAATTTATTGAAGTAGAGGATAAGATTTTTGGTCCATTTACTTTTAAACAATTTATTTACCTAGCTGGTGGAGCGGGAATGGCTTTTGTTGTGTATAAAATACTAGACAGCTTTCTTCCTTTAGTAATTACTCTATTTTTTGTGATTCCTATAGTAGCCCTCGCAGTTGCTTTTGCATTTTATAAAATAAACGACAAGCCGTTCATTTACAGCGTTGAGGCAGCTTTTCGCTACTACCTCGGAGAAAAACTATATATTTGGAAAAAAGAAAATCGGCCAATGGAGATAACAAAAAAAGCAAAGAAGGGTGACGCTGACAATTCTTTAGTCCCGCGCCTCTCTGATAGTAAACTAAAAGATCTCTCTTGGGGTCTTGATGTTTTAACCACGAGCAAAGAAGAATGATTTCACAAAAAGGAGTTTTTTCTCGTGAAAAAAAGAAGTAAAGAGCCTTGTGAACATACATTTTAGTGTCTATTTGCTATACTAACCACAAATAACCAATGGCTATTCAATCTAAAGCAGCTCAAGATTTTGTTCCTATTAAAGAAGTACGCGATGGCGTTGTTGTTTTAAAAGACGGCTCTTTAAGGGCGCTCATCATGACTTCTTCTTTAAATCTCGCTTTAAAATCAGAAGATGAGCAGACTGCTACTATTTTACAATTTCAGGGTTTTTTAAACTCGTTGGATTTCTCAATTCAAATATTCATTCAATCTCACAAGCTAGACATAAAGCCCTACATAACAATGCTTGAAGACAGAATGAAAGAACAATTAGAAGATCTTCTTAAAATACAGACTCGAGAATATATTGATTTTATAAAAAACCTTGCTGAAACGAGGAACATTATGACTAAAAACTTTTTCATAGTGGTTCCTTATAGCGCCCCCTCTATTGGAGGGAAGGGTAGTAGTGGTTTTTCACTTCCTCCAATTCCAGGAATGACGGGAAACAAAGAACCAACTGCAGAGTCCCGTATTGCTGAAACGGAGCTTTTTGAGGAAAGTCGTTCACAGCTCGATCAACGTGTTTCAGTGGTTGCTCAAGGGCTATCTCGTTTTGGCGTTAGAGCTGTTCAACTTGGAACCGAAGAGGTTATCGAGGTTTTTTATAAAATTTTTAATCCGGGAGAGACAGAGAAAGCTATCAAGCTCAATCAATAAACACCATGGGAATATTTGATTTCATAACAGGAGGTGAAAAAAAAGAGGAAGGGATTACCCCGATTCTTCCGCAAGAAATCTATCAAGCAGCAACACTTGAGCTTCGTGATATTATCGCTCCTTCGGCTTTAAAAATTGAGCCTAGAGCTCTAAACCTCGGCGACAAAATAGCCCGTACTTTTTTTGTTATTTCTTATCCGAGAGTTTTAGCTGATAACTGGTTTTCTCCAATCATAAATCTTGATAAGGTTTTTGATGTTTCAATTTTTATACACCCAATAGAAACAGCCAAAATTCTTCATACTTTCCAGAAAAAAGTTGCTGAAGTTCAAAGCCAAATACACATGCGCGAAGAAAAAGGTATGGTTCGCGACCCTATGCTTGATACTGCGTACCAAGACCTAGAATCTCTTCGTGATTCTCTTCAACAAGCCCAAGAAAAAATATTTGATGTCGGGTTATATCTAACAATATATGGAACTACCGAAGCAGAACTTGATAAGATAGAGTCCGAAATAAAATCAATCCTTGAATCAAAGATGGTTTATGTTAAACCAGCTCTTTTCCAACAGGAACAGGGCTTTAAGAGCGTTATTCCAATAGCTTCTGATGAACTTGGTGTTCATTCTAAACTAAATTCTTCTCCACTATCTTCTCTCTTCCCTTTTGTTTCTTTTGACCTCACCTCTGACCGCGGAATTCTATATGGAATAAACAGGCACAATTCAAGTCTTGTTCTTTTTGATCGTTATTCACTTGAAAACTACAATTCAATTATTTTTGCTAAGGCTGGTTCTGGAAAATCTTACACTACCAAGCTTGAAATAATCCGCACTCTTATGTTTGATACGGAGGTTATAGTTATCGACCCAGAACGTGAGTATGAATATTTGGCTGAAGCGACAGGTGGACGTTATTTTAATATTTCTCTTACTTCAGACCACCATATAAATCCGTTTGACCTTCCAGTTCCTCGCGAAGATGAGTCAGCTGCTGATGTTTTGCGCTCAAACATCGTAAATCTCGTTGGATTGTTTCGTATTATGCTCGGAGGTCTTTCTCCGGGGGAAGATTCCCTTATCGACCGCGCAATTACGGAAACTTATAACCTCAAAGACATTACCGCTGATTCAGACTTTTCTGCAATCGAACCACCACTACTTTCAGACTTTGAAATGGTCCTTTCTGGAATGGACGGTAGCGCAGATCTTCTTCAAAAGTTATCTAAATACACAAAAGGAACTTGGTCTGGTTTCATAAACAAACCAACCAATGTTGATATCAACAAAAAATTCGTTGTTTTTTCTGTGCGTGACATGGAGGATGAGTTGAAACCTGTTGCAATGTACATTGTTACTCACTATATCTGGAATGCTGTTCGTAAAAATCTTAAAAAGCGCCTCCTTGTAGTTGACGAAGCTTGGTGGATGATGAAATCAGAAGATACAGCTTCTTTTCTTTTCAGTATCGCTAAGCGTGGCCGTAAATATTACTTGGGACTTGCAACAATTACTCAAGATGTCGGCGACTTTCTTAATTCTCCATATGGTCTTCCTATTATTACAAACTCGTCAATACAAATTCTTTTAAAACAGTCTCCTTCTTCTATTGATATGGTTCAAAAAACTTTCAATTTAACAGACGAGGAAAAATATCTTCTTCTTGAATCAGGAGTTGGAGAGGGAATCTTCTTTGCTGGCCTTAAGCACGTGGCTTTAAAGATTGTTGCTTCGTACACCGAAGATCAGATAATAACTTCGGACCCCTCGCAAGTTCTAGCAATCAAAAAAGCCAAAAACGACTTAGCTACAGCCGAATTTGAGCAATAAGCCAATTTGTAATCTAGTAAAACAAACAGGTGAATAAAGAAAAAAAACTAGAAAATAAACAAAATGTTGAGCTCTTAAAAGAGGGGAGCTTAACAAAAAACAGAAAGTTAACTGGCTTTGGTTTTATGCTTATGCTTGGTTTTGCTTTAATCAAAGATCTTTTAGATTTACTTAATCTCACCATGATTCTCTCGGCTATGTCTGTTTTCTTTACAATTTTTTTTAACATAACACTCTTTTTTTATTTATTTATGAACGGTATTAGTTTTACTGGTAGATATGCTGGAAGGAAGTTGGCTGTTCTCGCAGGACAGTTTATAATAGAGGTAATCCCTTTCGTTAATATTATTCCGGCAACAGCTTTAAGTCTTGTTGTTTTGCGCACCATAGAAAACCACATCTTTTTGAAAAAAATAGTTACGAAAGTAGAAGAATTAAATGTTATTTAACAAAAAAATTATTTTTAAAAATTTACTTTTATTAGGTCTTTTAATATTCCCTTTAGTAACACTTAGTCAAACATCTTCTCTTTTTATTCAAATTTCCCCAGAAATACCGGAGCCACAAGACGTGGTAACAGCCTCAGTTTCAAGCTCTTCCTTTAATCTAGACCTCGCAAACATAACCTGGTCTTTAGGCGGTAAAAAAATTTCTTCAAATGTTGGTCAAAAATCTGTTTCTTTTAAGGTCGGGGAAGTTGGTGAACCAATATCAATAAAAGCTAGTGCTACGTTAGGAAATACCTCCGCACAAGGAACTTTGGTCGTAAACCCATCAGAAATCAACCTACTTTGGCAGGCAACGGATGTTTACACTCCACCTTTTTACAAAGGGAAAGCCCTCCCAACATCGGAATCATCAATAAAAATAACAGCTATTCCTAATATTTGGAAAAATAGTGGTGGTACATATAAAACAAGTGAGCTTTCTTACAAATGGCGCCGTGATTCTGAAGTTTTAGGTTCACTTTCCGGCAGGGGTGTTTCCACGCTTTTTTTAAAAAATGATTACCTTAAAAAAAGCGAGCAAATAGGAGTCGAGGCAAGAAATACTTCCGATTTTAAAGTTGGGAGAGAAGAAGTTGTAATTCAAATAGTAGAGCCTAAAATTTTATTTTATGAAAAGAATCCTATTTTAGGTATTTTATATGGAAAAGCACTTTTAGGTTCACTTCCTCTTTCAAACGAAGAACTTTCCATAGCAGCTGAGCCATATTTTTTCTCTCCAAACAACAAAACAAGTAGTAAAATAAAATACAGCTGGTCACTTAACGGTAATCCAGTAAAAGCAGAGAACTTAAATCCCGGGGTTCTTATTGTAAGACAGCAATCTGGCACAAGTGGGTCTGCAGACATCTCTCTTCTAGTAACAAATCCTTCTAAAATAATGCTCTCGGCGGTCGGCAATATTATGCTAAACTTTAAAGGACGTTAGTTATGAAAAAATTCTTTTTACTTCTCTCTATCCTTCCGTTTTTTATTTTTTGTGGGGTTGCTTCCGCGCAAGAATACACATTGCTCGAACCGGGAGTTTATAATGACCAATTTGCTGTAATTAATAGCGAAACATCCTTTTCTGATTACCTTAATCTTATTTTTAAAATTGGCATTGGTATTGCAGCTGGCCTTGCTGTAATCCAAATAGTTATCGGAGGAATTCAATATATGGCAAGCGAATCTCCTTTTAAAATAGGGGATGCCAAATCTAAAATTGAGGGAGCAATCTTGGGGCTTATCCTTGCTCTCGGTATCTATATTTTCCTATATACAATAAACCCTGATTTAGTAAGCCTTAATCTAAATATCGCCAAAACAGCGCCGTCAATGACTGGCACTACTCCTAGCGTATCTTCTGGTGCTGGCACTCGTAGTACTACCGGTGTCATAGGAGGCGACCCAACAGTTACACAAGCAATCAAAGATAGAATCGCCGCAATCCTAAAAGACGAACAAAGAGTTAGAGATAGATTAAAAACTCTTAACGTTGGAATAAATGCGAGCCCTTGTACTGTTTATGGCCAAAAAAGCTGTACAAATGTCGGACTGCTCCCTGATTCCACAATTGCTTTTTTAGGAACACTTAAAAAAGCTTGTGGTTCTGATTGTGTTGTTGTTGTAAGTGGTGGAACAGAGTTTTGGAGACATGCAACACACGCGGAAAACCGCCCGATAGTCGATATTGGTAAAAATAGCTCTGGGCCGAAAATAACTGAGTATATAATTAAAACTGGCCTAGCGAGCGGAACAAGAACAAACCCAAATAATTGTTCGTCAATTGGTCAAACCTGTATTTTTGGTGGTGCTCGTTTTTACAACGAAAACTCTGAGCACTGGCACGTAACAACACCATAAATAAACACATGTCCACAAAAACCACACTAGCAATCATCCTTTCTCTTGTTTTAGTTGCCTTTGCTGGCACAGGTTGGTTCTTCTTGAATAGAAGTGGTTCAAACATTTTGGGTACAAGCGATAATGGTTCTAGTTTTTCTCCGTTTGGTATTTTTGATAATAGAGAAAAAGGTAGTGGTACAAATGATGGTGTATCAAACAATGGAGAGGGGACACAAACAGGAGAGGCAAATACTAATCAATTAAAAAAACAGAAACTTTTAAAATTATCGCCTCGTCCGACTGCTGGTTTTATTGTCTTTGAGAGAGCAAGTTCAACAATTGTCCGTTATGTAGAAAAAGAGAACGGTCACGTTCAAGAAATAAACACTTCCTCCCTCGAAAGTAAGCGTTTAACCAATACAACTATTCCAAAAATACACGAGGCTATTTTTTCCGACAAAGGAGAAAGTGTTTTACTCCGCTATCTAAAAGAAGAAGATAATATTATTCAAACATATTCAGCAAAAATACAAACAAGCGCAACAACTTCTGATGAGGGTATTCTTGTTGGCTCTTTTATCGATGAAAACATAAACCAAATAGCTGTTTCTCCAGATAAATTAAAAATATTTACATTAATCAATTATGGTAACTCTTCTGTTGGAAGCATCTCTTTCTTTGATGGGTCAAAAAAATCGCAAATCTTCCAATCTACTTTCACAGAGTGGCTTCCCCAATGGGTAGAAGGTGATGTTATTTCCCTCAACACAAAACCTTCTTCTTCTGTTTTTGGTTTTAACTACTCTATTACTACCAAAAACCCTGCGTTAATAAAAGTTGTTGGTAAAAAATACGGCCTTACCACCTTACTTTCCCCAGACGGAGATCGCGCCGTTTTTTCAGAAAATAACGAGGGTGGCTTATCTTTGTCTGTTTTTAACAAAAAAACAAAAACCACATATTCTCTTGGCTTATCAACACTCTCTGAAAAATGTGTTTGGTCTTCAAACAATATAAGTACCTATTGTGCTGTTCCAGAAGCTACACCAAGAATGCCTGGTGGATATCCTGATTCATGGTACCAAGGATTAATTATTTTTTCCGATACTATTTGGAAGATTGATACTGAGTCTGGTGCAACAGACCAGCTAGCAAACCTACGAGAAATTTCTAGAGAACAAATAGACGTTACGTCCCCACAAATAAATCAAAATGGAGATAAGTTTGTTTTTATAAACAAAACAGATAACTCTCTTTGGCTTTTGTCTCTCTAATCTACAAAGGACCGCCCTTTGTAGACAGGACAGAGGGTAATTTAAACAGACGTAATGGTGGGCGACTCTGTGTATTTAACAACAACTCTTCGTTCACTACCAACACCAACGGACTCTGTTTTAATATCTGGTAATGTTTTTAAGAAAGTATGAACAACCATTCGTTCATAAGACGACATTGGCTCGAGCTCAACACTTGATTTAAAAAACCGAGCTCTTTCCACCATCATTTTTGCCTTATTTTTTAAATCATCAATTTTCTTTTGTTGGTATCCGTTTACATCAACAATAAAAGATAGTTGTTCGTCTGATTTTGTCTTACTTAAACTTTGATCAACCATTCTTTTGATAAGGTGATTTAAGGAGAGGAGGGAAGTGCCATCTTTGCCAACAAGAAAATCAACATCGTTTGTTTTAATTGAAAAAATATAAGAACCATCATCTTCTTTTTTTATCTCAACTTCCTCAAAAGTAGTCGTGAGTTTTTTAAGGGTTTCCTCTATTATTTTTTTTATTTCTTCTGTATTCATTTTATGATGAAATTTGTGGATTTTTCACATCGTACTTTTCCATTCCTTTTCTTATAACAATTTCTTGTCCAATAGAAAAGAGGTTGCTTACAACCCAATAAAGAGCGACTGCTGCAGGAAATCTTGTGGCAATAACAAGAATAACAACTGGTAAAACATATTTCATTTGCATATGCATATTTCTAGCCAAATCCTCCTGAAAAGTGGGGGCTTCTTTTCCTTCTTTTTTATGTGGGGCTGGCAAAAGTGCGGCGAGAAAATATTGTGAGACTGCTGCAAGAAAGGCTAGGAGATAGCTTGGTGTATGTGTATCAATTATTCCTAAAAACAAAGAATTAACTATTTGAGGAAAAACAACGAATGAATAAAGAGAGTCTTCATCTAAGACTATTCCTGTCGCCAAAACATTATAAAGTCCGATTGCTATAAAAACCTGAATAATCGCAATCAAACAGCTGGAAAATGGGTTAACGTTATGCTTTTTATAAAGCTCCATTGTTTGACGAGCTTGTTCCTCTTTGCTTTTCCCTTTTTCTTTTATTAAAGCGAGTTCTGGTTCTAATTTTCTCATTAAAACCTGTGTTCTAATGGATTTCTTTGTCAAAGGGAAGAGAACGAGCTTAACAAGCAACGTTAACAAGATGATTGCAACCGCAACATTTCCACCGGGAATACTGTTGATTAAAAAAACAAGGCCGTTATATAACGGTTGATGAATTAAAACTTCCCAAAGGTAAGCCATTTCTCTATTCTACGACCAATGGCTCCTTTTTAGCAACATCTACGGAACAAGATCTATTCTGGGTTCTGCTCCAGGATGACAACGTATTATTCTCTTTAAAAACAGCTTGGTTCCCAAAAATGAACCATGTTTTTCAATAGCCTGAACACAATACTCTGAACAAGTTGGGTAAAAACCACATGTTGGGGTTTTTATGAAATAAGAAGGAATTCCTTGGTCCGGAGATAAGTATTTTTGATACTTTTTAATAATAAAAATTATTATTTTTTTCATAAAATACCTGCTTTTTTCATTAATTCGTTTATATTTTTTTCTAACGTAGAAAAATCTGCATCTATTACCTCTTTTTTTACAAAAACCAAGCAAATATAACCGTTTTTTATGTTTGGTAAGGATTTTTTAATCGCTTCGTAGACACGACGGCGTGTTTTGTTTCTTAAAACTGCTGTTTTCGCTACTTTTTTTGAGACAACACAAGAGAATAGTGTTTTTTCTGCTGTTTTTGCCCCAGGAACAATTTTGATTGAAAAAAGCGGAGATACGTAGCTTTTTGTGGAAATAGCTGAAAAGGCCGAGTTAAACTCTTTTGTTTTCACCCTCCTTTTTTTTGCGAGCATTTTTTTGTTCTTAAACCGAAAGCTTTTTTCTTCCTTTTGCTGCTCTTCGCTTAATTACCTTCTTTCCTCCTTTTGTTGCTTTCCTAACCAAAAAACCGTGAGCTTTGGCTCTTTTTTTCTTTTTTGGCTGATATGTTTGGGACATGAATTATTAGAGATTATTACTAAAGACAAAACAAATGTGTTCTAGTTTTAGAATCACCACCTTGTTAACACTTTATTAACATAAAAACGTTTTTTTGTCACGTTCCCTTTTTGGTTTTACCCATTATAATATCCGAACAAACAACTCTTTATGCTCGACTTAAAAAATCTTTGGACAAACACACTTCTTGAAGTAGAGCTTCATGTTTCAAAAGCAAATTTTAGTACATGGTTTAAAAACACCGACATTGTAAAAGAAGAGGGGGGTATTATCTTTGTTGGAGTTCCTAATGAATTTGTTAAAGATTGGATATTTAACAAATATCATAAATTTATTCTTCAAAAGATGCGCGACACATCAGAGTATGTTCGTGGTCTTGAATATGTTGTTGTTAAAAACCTAAACGAGAAACCAAAACAAGTAACTAGTGATTTTTCAAAATCTCCTTTATTACGTGAACTTCCCTTAGCAGATCTGTATATAAACAAAGACGATAATCTAAATCCTCGCTACACCTTTGATTCGTTTGTTATTGGTTCTTTTAATGAGCTTGCATACAGTGCCGCTCAAGCGGTACTTGAAAAACCAGGAACAGCTTACAATCCTCTTTTTATTTACGGAAGAACAGGTCTCGGAAAAACCCACCTTATCCAAGCGGTAGGGAATACACTAAAAACAAAACATAATGGAAGAAAAGTTTTTTACACCACATCAGAAAAGTTTTCAGTAGACTTTGTTACCTCGATGCAGGCAAACAAAGTACCAGCTTTTAAAGAGAAGTATCGAAAATACGATATGTTGATTGTTGATGATGTTCAATTTCTTTCAAATAAAGAAAAAACCCAAGAGGAGTTGTTTCACCTTTTTAACGCTTTTTACGATAATAATAAACAAATTATTTTTTCTTCAGACGTTCACCCCAATTTTATTCCAAACTTAGAAGAAAGATTAAAGTCTAGGTTTGGTGCTGGTATGACAGTTGATGTTAGTCAACCAGAGTACGAGTCTCGTCTCTCTATTTTATCCGCAAAAGCAAAAGAAAATAACTTCTTCCCTCCAGAAGAGGTGATGCAGTACGTTGCTTCGATAATCCAAGGAAACATTAGAGAATTGGAGGGAGCTTTAAATCTTGTTATTTGTCACACAAAGCTTAAAAACAAAGATCTTTCTTTGTTTGATATAAAAAACCTTTTAAAAAACAACATTAAACCAAAGAAAAATATGGCGGTAAAAGATGTTGTTAAAATAATCGCTGATTTTTACCATATTGACGAAAGTAGTGTGTATGAAAAAACAAGAAGGAAGGATGTTGTTAAACCAAGACAAGTAGCTATGTATATTTTAAGAGAGGAGTTTGATATTTCTTACCCTTCTATTGGACAAAAGATGGGTGGCCGTGACCATACAACAGTTATTCACTCTTGTGAAAAAATTAAAAAAGAAATTAAAACGGACAATTCTTTATTACAAGAATTAGAACAAATTAAGGCTTTGTTTTAATTTATATCTTGTGGATAAAGTGTTATTGAAATAAAAACATGAAGTTAATAAAAACTACTAAATATAGTGTTTTAATAAAAAATCAAATTTTTGTTTTTTATTATCAGTTGTTTATTAACACTTTAGTTGATAAAAAAAATATTATTAAAAGGTTAATAAATAATACTTTTTTACTTTTATCCACATATCAACAGTCTTATAATAATAATCATAAATCTTATATATAAATACTATGAAGATAGAATGCTTGGTAGAAAAAATTAAAGATAGTGTTTCTATAGCAGAGAGAGTTACTGGTAAAAACTTAACACTAAATGTTTTAAGTTGTGTCCTTTTGATTGCTAGTGGAAAAACATTAAAAATAAGAGCAACAAATTTAGATCTTGGAGTAGAAATTGAAATTCCAGCAAAAATAGAAAAAGAAGGAATAGTGGCTATTAAAGGAAGTACTTTAAATAATTTTCTTTCTGGAATACAAAATGAAAAAAATGTTGTTTTAGAAGTAGTTAATGAGAATATTTTAGTTACAACAAAAAATAATAAAACAATTATAAAATGTTACCCATATAACGACTTTCCAACAATTCCAACAATCTCAACAAACACCTCTTTTGAAATAGAAGCAAAAATTTTTAACAATGGAGTAAAATCAGTTTTTTATAGTGCTGCTGCAACAGAGATAAAACCAGAAATAGCTAGTGTTTATTTTTATCAAAACAACAACGAGTTAGTTTTTGTTGCTACCGACTCCTTTCGTTTAGCAGAAAAAAGAATAAAAACAAAAACAATTAATGATTTTAATGGAATTATCATTCCTTTTAAAAATATTACAGAGATTGTAAAAATTACAGAAAATATAGATGGTTTAATAACAATAAAAACAACAAAAAACCAATTATCAATATCTTTTAATGGAATTTATATAACATCAAGATTAATAGATGGTGTTTTTCCTGACTATCAACAAATAATACCAAAAGAGAAAAAAACAGAAGTTGTTGTTTTAAAACAAGATCTTATTAATGCTTTTAAATTAAGCAACACCTTTCTTGATAAATTTAATCAAGTTTCGTTTTTTGTATCACCAAAAACGAAACAAGTAAAAATAAAAACAAAAAATCAGGATGTTGGGGAAACAGATACAAATATTGAAGCAGCGATATCAGGAGAGGAGGCTGAGGTTAATTTTAACTACAGATATATTTTTGACTGTTTCCAATCAATCACACAAGATAGTCTAATTCTACAATTTAATGGTAATTCAAAACCATTAATCATAAAAAACGTTTCTGATAATTCGTTTCTTTATCTTGTAATGCCAATGAATAGATAAATATGGATTTAAACAACATCGGGTCTCTTTTTGATAAAATTAAAAAAATAATTTTAGAAAAAGATGTTATTTTATCAATAATATCTGAGACAGTTAAAAAAGAAACTAATATTGAAATAGATAAAAAAAATATAAAAATAAACAAAAAAGTAGCATCACTACAGTGTTCACCGAAAGAAAAAAGCTATATTTATATTAAAAAATCAGAAATTATAAAAGCAATAAACAAAGAAGCCGGTAAAGAGTTAATTATAGATTTAAACTAAAAATCAAAAGAAATTGATTGAGATAAAGAAGTCTTGTTAAAAACAGAATCATACACAACAACCCTAAAAGTATTATAGTCAGAGTTTAAATCATCATTTTTTACAGTAAAGGAAAAACCAAAAACATCAGAAGAACTACCAAGAAAGGTGTTGTTCAAAAAATAATCAATCCTAGAGATATTGTAACGAGAAGAAATGTTAAGTTCTGGTTTTATCTTTTCACCAATTTTATAAACTTTCGAAGTAGAAGGCTCTGTTATTCTAACAACCGGAATATTTTTTTGAGTATGAACATCATCATATTCTTTTGGCATAGAACTTTCTTCGTAACCAATAACTAAACTAGGGTTGTTTGCTCCCCATTGCAAAACTGCTGCTTCCCATAACCTAAACTGAGGATCGTTTGAAGGATTTTCTGGTTGGGGTCCAAATGGGTCGTTTTTTGAAACCCAGTAAAGAATACTGTGGAGATTTTTAATAACACGTTCCTCTTTTGTTTCATTTGGTGTGTATTCTGTTGCTAGTTTTCCTGAAATTTTATCAACTGTAAAAGTTTTTCCACCCTGCCACACTCCTCGGAGAATTGGTTTTAGTGATGGATCGATTGGTTTTGGTTTTTCAAATTGTTCTGGTGTTGAGGTTGATAGGGCATACATCATAAATTCGTGCCACATCGGTGCAACAATAAAACCAGCAATCTTTTTTTGCATAGGGCTATTGTCGTTGTTTCCAGCCCAAGCTCCAACTGAAATGGATGGAGTATACCCAAGTATCCAAGCATCACGATAATCGTTTGTAGTACCTGTTTTGGATGCTACATCGCCGTGACCTTCAACATACAAAGCAGAGTGTTCTCCAAACTCAGGAGCTCGAGCTTTGTTGTCAGAAAGTATATCTGATATTTGAAGAGCAATATCTTTTGGTATCACAACACTTCCGTTTTCCTTAAATTCTTCAAGAATTTTTCCATCACCATCTTCGACACGAAGAATACTTTGATAAGGGTTACGGACTCCTCCGTTTGCAAACACAGAGTAACCACTAGTCATATCAAGAAGGGAAACTTCACCACCTCCCAAAACAAGAGTAAGACCATACCGACTAGAGTCATTTACCAAACTTTTTATCCCCATTACCCTTGCGGTGTTAATAGAATCTTGAATACCAGCAAGATAAAGAGCCTTAATGGCGGGGATGTTTCTTGATTGTGCGAGAGCGTTTCTAATGGACATTGGACCAAAATATTTACCATCAAAATTTTCTGGTTGGTAACAATCCTCAGCTTTTGCTCCAGGAAGAGGTTTTCCATCTGCGGTACAAGTTGTTTGGAACTCCGTTTTAACATCAAAAAGCACTGTATCAGGGGTGTACCCTTTCATAAATGTGGTTGCGTAAACGAATGGTTTAAAAGATGAACCAGGTTGTCTATTTGCGAGGGCGACATTAAAGTTCCCATCAATTTTTTTATCAAAGTAATCACGAGAACCAACCATTACAAGAATCTGTCCTGTTTTAGGGTCAATAGCTACCAAACTAGCATTTGTTGCGTTAAACTTTACTTCATTTTCCAAAGCGGTTCGCTTAACAATTTCTTCAGCTTTAGTTTGTAGGTCGTAATCTAGTGTTGTTGTAATTTTTAAACCACCAGATTCTAATGCGTCGAGGCCATATTTTTGTTCTAGGTATTCTCTAACAAAGAAAACAAAGTGCATTGCTTTTGCATTGTTGGTCGTGTTTGGAAGAAAAACAACCACCTCATTTTTTGCTGTTTCGTATTCATCTTGTTTAATGAACCCTAAATCAACCATTCTTTTCAAGACATAGTTTTTTCTAATCTCTAGTTTCTCTTTGTTATTTCCGTAAGGAGAATAAAAGGTTGGTGCTTGTGGTAGGGCGGCGAGATAGGCAGATTGTCCCAAGGTTAAATCCTTTGCGCTTACACCAAAAAAAAGTTTACTTGCTTCTTCGATGCCGTAAATATTTCCTCCATAAGGAGCTTCGTTTAGATAAAGAGAAAGAATCTCTTCTTTGGTTGTGGTTTTTTCTAGTTTTAACGACAAGACCCACTCCTTTAGTTTACGAGAGATACTTTTGTCTTTGGTTAAAATAGCGTTTTTTACAACCTGTTGGGTTATGGTTGAACCGCCTTGAGAATAACCACCAGAAAAAATGTTTACTAAGACAGCGCGAAGAATAGCGGAAGGTTTAATTCCTTGATGTTGATAAAACTCAGAATCCTCAATCGCAACAGTCGCGTTTTTGGCATAAACACTAATATCGCTCCACGGAACAACCGTGCGACGGACCCCTTGATGAACATCGTAAAGTAGTATTTTACCGGTGCGGTCGTATATTTTTGTAGAACTCGAAACCTTCCTTTCGTCAAAAGAATTAAAGTCCGGAAGACGTAAATTCGAAAGCCACAAAAAAACAAAACCACCAGCAATAAAAGAAATGATAAAGAAGGTTCTTAAGGGGTGTTTACGCACTGTTTTGTGGGCAATATGGAGTCTTTTCATAAAATTAAGCATACCACGCGAAATCCTTTACCGTAAGACAAATAAAGGCTTTTGTGATAAAGTTTGAGACATGAAAGTTAGTACTGACGAGCAGAAAATTAAACATTTACTTACCCACTCAGTTGAAGAAGTTTTTGTTAGAGAATCGTTGGAAAAGAAGCTTCGCTCAGGGAAACAACTTCGTGTTAAATTAGGGTTTGATCCAACCTCGCCTTTTTTACATATTGGGAGAGCAATTGTTTTATGGAAGCTTCGTGAATTTCAAGAACTTGGACACAAGGTTGTTTTTATTGTTGGCGACACCACGGCTTTAATCGGCGACCCTTCGGATAAACTTGAAAAAAGGCCAATGCTCACAACTAAAAAAATAAAAGATAATTTAAAAAATTACAGAGCTCAAGTCGGAAAAATTTTAGACTTAAAAAAAGCGGAATTCCACTTTAATTCTAAGTGGTTAAAAAAGCTGAACTTCAATGAGATTATTGAACTAGCAGAGTGTTTTTCTTTGCAACAAATGTCGCATCGCAGAAATTTTGCAGATCGTATTGAAAAAGGGGAAGAGATTTCTTTAAGAGAGCTACTTTACCCACTCATGCAAGGATATGACTCTGTTGCTGTAAAGGCCGACGTGGAAATTGGCGGTTTTGATCAACTCTTCAACTTGAAAGCTGGAAGGATAATCCAAAAGCATTATGGCCAAGTAGAGCAGGACATAATTAATTGCCAGATGCTTGAGGGGACAGACGGAAGAAAGATGTCCTCTTCTTGGGGGAATGTAATTAACCTTTTAGACGAACCAGCTGATATGTATGGGAAGGTTATGGCAGTAAGAGATGATTTGATTATTAAATATTTTACTCTTTGCACTAGGCTTTCAGGTGAAGAAATAAATAATATTAAAAAAACAGTAGAAGAAGGAGGGAATCCTCGTGATGCCAAAATGCGTTTAGGTAAGGAAATAGTTTCTCTTTATCATAGTGAGAAAAAAGCAAAAGAAGCCGAAGAAAATTTTATTAAAACTTTTCAAAAAGGAGGCGTTTCTGAAGACGCGACCGTTGTTACTATAAAAAAAGAAGAATTATTGGTTGATGTATTGCTTAAAGAAAAAATAATTTCTTCAAAAAACGAATGGAGGAGACTCGTAGAAGAAAACGCAATATTTAACATGGATACGAATGAAAAAATAACAGACCAGTATTTTAAGGTTGTTAATCCTATAACGCTTCGAGTCGGTAAAAGAAGGTTTGTAAAAATAAATACTAAAAAGTAAAAAAGCGGGACACATTGTCCCGCTTTTTTACTTTTTACCAAACCCCCTCCTCTTCGTCGTCGGTTGCTGCGACACCAAGGTCATCAACATCTAAATCATCCGGAAGACCATCTTCGCTTAAAAGGTCATCTCCCAAAAGACCATCGACTGCTTCATCAGACAAAACGTCTGGTGTTTCTTTCATATCATCTTCCATAAAACAAAAATAAGATTTAATTTATAAAAAAACACACGTTTTCAGAGATAATTTAGGTGTCACACAGACTCCATTTTCTTCTCTCTGGACTAACATATTTTCAATTTAAAACCTTAACTCCCACTGTTGTATCAAAAACAAAAAAAAGTGCAAACTTTTTAGTGGATAAGACTAGTTTCTAAGGTAAGCAAAGCAGGTTAATCCTATTGCTACAGCATCCATTTCGTCGTCAGATTTTATCTTTTTTTGTATTTTTATTAA
>ORJL010393840.1_pt1 | contig 25923 bp, 18 predicted proteins | sample 1779941 | NCBI WGS metagenome assembly ORJL01 (sample SAMEA104232317, study PRJEB22302) | groundwater metagenome | biome: forest; feature: aquifer; material: groundwater | place: USA | collected 2011-08-07 | depth 5.8 m
CCCGTCCTTCGCCCACGTCCGCACGTCGTCCAGGATGCTTGGATCGCTGCCTCCGAGCAGCCCCTGCATGTCGGCGTCCGTGAACGTGTATCCCTTCTGCGCCCACTCGCGCACCGTGTCCACCATCTTCACCCCGTCGGGTGACAGCGTCGCCTCCAGGTCCGCGTCCGTATACACAAACTGGTCGGGCAGGGCGGCCCCCACCTGCGCGTTCACCTGGCTCCGCAGGTTCGCACCGAACTTCCCAAGCAGCCAGTCGAACGTCACCCCCTGCGTGAGCAGGGTGACATCTACCCCCAGCTGCCGCGCGATGTCGTTCTCCGTGACGCCGGGGACGTTGATCCCCAGCGCCTGTTTCATCTCTTGAAGTGTGAAACCCGCCGGCCGGCAGGACGGCAAGGCCGTCAGCGCAGCCTGCTGTAGCAGGTTCGCGGCCTGGTTGAACGTGCAGCGCGGCAGGCCGTCCCATGCGGCGCGCGCCTTCTGTATCACCAGGGTCTCCACCGCGCTCAGCACCTGCGCCTTGACCGGCGCAAGCTGGATGACCAGCCGGAGCGATTGCGTTTCCCCCGCGACGTACGGGATGAACGCATCTACCAAAGCGTCCGATTGCTGCCGGAGGAAGTCGTCGGAGAGCGCCTGGCGCAGCGTCCGCGTCATCTCTTCGGAGGTGACGGACACCCCGAGCGGCAGGGACACCGCGCCGCTCACGTTCTTCGCCACGATGATGCCTACGAATTCGTCGCCAACAGTCCGGTACGCTCCCGAGTCGGTGAGCAGCTTCTTGAACCCCGGTTGCGCCGCGAGCATCCTATCCTTCAGAGGCACAACGATGGACAGGCTGTCCGACTGGCCCGCCAGGTACGGGACCACCTCGTCTATGGCCGCGTCCGCCTGCGCCTGCGTCCACTCCGGCGTGATCACCTGCCGCAGAACGCCCGTCACCTGCTCCCCCGTCAGCGTTAGCCCGAAGGGCAGTCCCCCTAGGCCGTCCATCTGTTCCTGGACCATCTGGGCGAACTCCGGGCTCTCCGCCAGGGAGTACGCCCCGGACGCCGCCAGCAGCCTCTTCAGCGCCGGCCCCGCCGCCTCTATCCGTTCCCGCACCGGGATGATGATGGTGAAGCTGTCAGATTCTCCAATGGCGAAGGGCACGGTCTGGTCCACCACTTGCCCCGCCGCGCTCGCCACCCACGCCTGGGGCGCTACGTCCTTGAACGCCGCCACCAGGTCCGGCCCCGTCACCTTGACCCCGAACGGCAGCGCCCCCTGGGCCTCCAGCATCTTCGCCAGCTCCGGCGCCGCCACGTCGTCCACTATGTAGGCGTAGATGGCCGGGTCGGATGTGATATCTTTCAGACCCTCTCCCGCATTGCGGATGGGCTCCCGCAGCGGGATCGAGATGAGGAAGGTGTCCTTCTCGCCCGTCATGTACGGCACCATCTGGACGATAGCCGCTTCCGATTGCTGCTCCAACCACTCCGGCGGCAGCGCCCGCTTGGTGATGGCTATGACCTTTGTCTTCTGCTGTTGGACGGCCTCTGGGACAGCGGCTGCCGCTTCGTCCAGGGCCGCCGGCGCCACTTTGTCATAGGCAAAGTTGAACAGGTCCGCCTTCCGCAGTTGGCTCACGTAGAAGTCGGGCGACAGGACGGTCGCGTTGACCTGTGTGACCGCCAGGGCAACCAGGAAAACGGGGATGAGAAGGAGTGTCAGAAGGACCGCTAGGATGCGGCGCAGGGTTGTCATACACTTTTCACGTAGTCTAATTGTATGAGGCGCTACGCCACATGGTCAACCATATTGACTAAGACAACCTGCCTATCCCGCCCTGGTCATCTCGGCCTATCGCAGCGCGTTACCGCGCCCCCAAAAGTGCTACGGGGAGGGGGAATTCCGTTCGCCCTGATTCCGAAGAGTCAGCGAATCGGGAAGTCAGCGGATCGGGAAGGTGGACCGGACGATCGGGATGGTTCTGCGAAGGGATGGGGTGCATGACCCGCTAGGGCCAGAAGACTCGGTCCCTGCCAAGCCCGGTCCCTCACCAATGCTCCCCCGCCTCTGCGAACGCCTCCCGGAACACCCGCTCCAGCCGCTCCCGCGCCTCCCCCTGCGTCCGGTCCAGCGCCGCGCGCAGAGTCCGGCGGTACTCCTGGATGAACGCCGGGTCGATCGCCCCATCCTGGACATCGTCCGAGTACTTGCCAACCGCCCGCGCCATCGTCCGCGTCAGCCACTCCTCCCCCCGCGCCAAGGCCAGCCCGTCCAGGAAATGCCCGTCGTTCGCCAGCGACAGCGGTATCCCGGGTATCGTCGCGGTCCTCTCCGCGTCGAAGGCGAACACGATCACCGACTCGGTGGCGATGTCCGTCTTCCCCTGCCGGTCCAGCACTCCCACCACCGACGCCGCAAGCTCCGGCTTGACCGCTATCATCCCGTGGATGATGCGCCAGGGCGTGTTCCCGTAGTCGTCCTTTCCCGCAGAGGCTACAAGCCCCGCGAACCGCTCCGGGGCCGCCGCGAACATCCGGTCCGCCAGCTTCGGGTGCTTCCGCACGAACGGCAGGAGCGGCATCCCGCCCTTCTCCAGCACCGTGAGTCCCCTCATTGGGTCCTTCTCGCCTACCTCCGCGATCACCTTGTAGAAGATGTCCGTTGTCGGTGCGTCGATCTCAAAGTTCCCGGATGTCACGCTCATGACCACCCGTATCCCATCCACAAGCTCCTGCGTGGGCGTGTCCGGCTGGATATGCAGCGCTGCCGCCAGCCGTTCCGGGGTCACGTTGTCGTTCCGCGCTACGCCCGCGTTGCGGTACACAAGGCGCAGCACCGCGTGATCGCTCATCTTGTTCGTGATCTTCTTCGTCAGCGCCACATCCGCGCCCCGCATTAGGTCGAACACCAGCCCCATGTCCCCCCCGAGCGTCTCGTCCGACATCCCGGCGAAGTAGTCCTGCAGCGCCTTGCTCCCCGCATCCGGGTCCTTCCGTGCAATGGCGAGGATGGCCTCGGTCTCCTGGGTGTAGCGGATCAGCTTGCCGGTGAACAACCGCGTCACTGCCTGCGCGCTGCTGGCGTCGCCAGGCGACGGCGTATCTGCGAATAGGTCGATGAGCATGTGCGTCGGCAGTGTGGCGGAGAAGTCCAGCAGCTCGCCGTCCTCCGCGAACTTCCGCTTCAGGTAGTCCACCTGCTTGTCCCGGGGCATCTCCTCCGCCGCGATGTACGTATCAAAGAGCGCCGCCAGCCGCTGGCCGCCCGTCCCGGTCTGCGTCTGAAGGACCTCCGGGTTCTTCCGGTACAGGTCCTTCGCCTCCTGCAGGTAGCCCCGCCAGAAGAAGAACCCCCGGTCCACCTGTGCCGCGTCCACAAGGTTGAACTGGTTCTGCTTGATCAGGTCATACTGCTCCACAAAGTCCCGCAGCCGCTGCCGCTCCTCCGCCTTGGCGATGGCCGGGATGGACGGAGGGACGGACGTCGGCTCCTTGGGTCTTAGTCCCTGGTACGGTCCCATGGGGATGTTGGACATGCCGATGAGCAGGTCCGCGTACCCCCGCTGCTCCGGCGGCAGCCCCAGGTACCACACGATGGCGTCATGCCACGTCTCAAACGGCCCTGGCTGCAAGAACCGGTCGTAATACTTGCGCAGGATCGGCGGGACCAGGTTCAGGTCTCCGCCCACCGCCTGCACAAGGTCCGCCTCACCAAAGTGGTACAGGTCTGGGTAGTCCCCCTTGGAGAGGTTCGGGAAGTTCCGCAGCCGCTCCCGCAGCGCCTCATACCGGTCCGGCGGCTGCCGCATGAAGGTGGCCAGGTCTTTGCGGTACATCCGCATCGCCGGCGCAACGTCCTCGCCCATCCCCGGCTGCCAGGACAGGCTTGGTATCCCCGTGATGCTGAACGCCCCCCAGTAGGAGTGCATCATCTCGTGCAGCACGGAGGAGGGGCGTGCCTGGCCCGCCCCCGCCCACCCCAGGAACCCGTGGCTCCCGAACCACCCCGGCTGGCCCGGCATCTGCCGCAGGGCGTAGGACTCCCTCCCCGCCTGCCCCTCTGGGCTGATACCCCAGATGCCCGAAAGCGCCGTGATGCGGTCGCGCGCCCACGCCGACTGCGTGGCCTTGGCCGTCGTCGAGACCCGCAGGGAGGTGAGCGCCGCCTGTGACTGCGAGTCCGGACGTGCTGCCGGTTCGCAGGCCAGGATCATTGCCGCCAGGCTGAGAATAACAACGTAATAACGCCGCATGGCGTCATTATGGCCCAACTCCCAAAGGACTAACAGACGACCGAGGGAAAATGCGGCGCAAAGGATTAAGCGAAGGGTTCCGAGGCCCTATGGATGGATACGGCTGCGCTCTCCGCTGCCCTAGACAGCCACTCCCCCGAACAGATGAGTCGCTTACCGACTGTCCAGCCGCCATTTTCAATACGCCCATGCCTAGGCAGATGACCGGCAAAGCATCCAGACCGTTCCTTCCTCCGCCGCGCAGCCCCGTCGCTGAGTCCCGTTCTGGTGTTCATGTCCGTCTCTCCTTTACATGCGTCCTCATCAAGGGTGCTTTCTGCCCTCGGCATAGATTGCTGCTGAACGCTGCCAACGGCGCCCTTGCGGCGGACGGCAACAGTCCCTCCGGCAACCCCAACCGCGCCTACCAGGAGTTCCTCAAGAACGCCCTGGACAAGGCCAACAACAACCTGAGCTTCGTGCAGCCCCAGGCCTGCCCGGTAGCGTACTGATTGGTCGCGGGCCTTGTTCGAAAGGGAAGGGGGCGCTGCATCCGCTAGATGCAGCGCCCCCTTCTGCCGGACCGTTAGGGATGACCCCTGTCCCTTAGCTGAATGTGTTTGCTGTGGCCGTCTGGGCCGCCGCGTAGGTGGCCGCCGTGTCGCCGTCGAACAGCGGTCCGAACATGTACTTCGCGTACGGCCCGCGAGTGTACTTGAAGGAGTTCACGGATACCAGCGTCCCCGCGCCCGCTGCGGTATCGAACGGGCTGAACCAACCGCCGCCGGACGAGCCGCCCGTCATCGTGCAGTTCAGACCGGAATCCGTTGACCCGCCCCACCCGTCCGCTACCGTCGACCCATTGCAGTAGACCAGGTCCGTTCCGTCGTACGGATACGCCTGCGGATACCCGAACGCATAGACCGTCGCTGGCCGTGTGCCGGTGAAGGAGATGGCCTGCGCGCCTACCGCCTCTTCAAGGAGGGTGGCGCTCTTCCCGCCCAGCCCCATCACGGCAAAGCCATAGTCCTCGTTGAAGTCCCCGTTGCTCCAACCGGTGGAGGTCACCAGGGAGGTTGCCGTCCAGCAGCCAAACGTCAGGATGCCGCAGTTGAACGTCCCATTGTACGGAGACGGCGCGTCCTCGAACGCGGGCATGAACATCCAGTTCGTGGCCCAGCCGTCCGCCTGGTCGTACACGCAATGGCCCGCCGTCAGGACAAGCGACTCGGTAAGGCGGTTGTCCTGCACCACGGTGGCGGAGCAGACGTAGTCCGTCCCGGCCATCGTGAACAGCACCTTGCCCACCGTCCTCTGGACAAGGCCGCCGCCCGTCCATGACGCTCCAGTGCCGGTCGATGTGCTGCCTCCCGGCTTCCCTCCGCCGCCGCTCGGCTTCTGCGGCGCGATCGCGTCCGGCCCCTTGTCGGGGGAGATTTCGCGAGGCTTCGCATTCGCTACGCGGTCCGGCGTCCAGTACGCCAGGATGGAAGCGTGGTCTTGGGCGCGCCCAGCCTGGGGCGCCGCCGCCGATACCGCGCTGACAATGCCAAGAACAGCTGCCATCGCGGCCACGCTGATGATTGCTCGTGTGCGCCAGTGCATATGTCCTCCTTCAAGAGATCCTCGGACGCCGTGCGTCCCCGGTGACTCGGTTAGTTCGAATATACTCCACGCGAATCACAAATAAAATCACCTATTCTACATAAGACGCTTCGTGGGAACGGCCTACTTCCTTGGCGCCCTTTCGGTGCCGTCCCCAGTCGTCCTCTATCACATGCGGCGACCGGCTAAGGAGCCAGCACACCTCGGCGTCAGGTGATGAGCCATGTTCGCCGCACCGGCAAGATCCGACCGTTCGTCCTTCCGGTCTACGCTGGTTCCAGACCAAGGCTCGCCTATACTGTTTCGCAGCGCGAGCCCGGGACCGTCATGTAAACGACGCTTAGCCCTCCAAGCCCAAACCTTACCGCGCGGGCCTACGCGAAGATTGTCATTCCTAATGGTGCAAACGCACCTTGACCGGTTTATGCGTTCGGGACTACCATGCCAGCCGACGTTCTGTCTGTTGGACGTAAGCCTTGAATAAGTATGGGTCCAGAAGGAGGATTTGCTTGAAACGTCATTGGTATGGAGGGCTCCTTGCCGGCCTGAGCGCCACAGCGCTCCTTGCAGCCTGTGGGCCGGCAGCGGAGTCGACAGCTACGACGGGCGCCGCGCCCACGGCCACCAAGGCCGCAACGCAGGCTACTGCCACAACCGCCTCGGCGGGACAGACCCCGGTGGTGGACAAGATCCGTCCGATTCCGGTCGTGGCAGCCCCCGCGCCCAACCCCCAGGCGCAGAAGGGCGGGACCTTCCGCTTCCTAGTCAGCGCAGACCCGGCCAACTTCGGCATCTGGGACTCGGCCGTCGGCACAACATTGGGGCCAGCGGTACCCGTCCACGACTCGCTCCTGGAGCGCAATGAGTACCAGGCCGGTAAGCTGGACCAGATCCTGCCGAACCTCGCGTACGACTGGTGGATCGACCAGCCGGGCACCACGTGGACGTTCAAGCTGAAAGAGGGCGTGAAGTTCACGGATGGCCAGGGGTTCACCTGCGCGGACGTCAAGTTCAGCCTGGAGACCATCCGGGATACCCGGGACTCCACCGGAAAAGCGATGGTGGCCAGCCCCCGCGCCGACTACATCAAGCGGATTAAGGACATCACCTGCTCGGACAACTACACCGTCCAGATCAAGACGGACGGCCCGCTGCCCTCCCTCCCCGCGACCCTGGCGCTGTCGACGTTCGACATCCAGCCGAAGCACATCTTCCAGGGGAACTTGAACTGGGAGAAGAGCCCCGGCATCGGCATGGGGCCGTACGTCTTTGAGAACTACAGGCCCACGGAGGTCATCAACCTCAAGCGGAACCCCGGCTACTGGAACCAGCCGTTCCCGCACCTGGACAGCGTCCAGTTCCTCAACCTCGGTTCCGCCACTGCGTCGGAATCCGCCTTCCGGGTGGGGCGCGGAGAGAAAACAGGGCTGACACGCGCCACGCAAGACCAGATGGTGGCGCAGGGGAAGGCCTTCGTCTCCGCATCTACGGAGGGCGTGTCGGACGGCTACTACGCCCTGCACACCAACTGGCAGCGGCCGCCGTTCAACGACAAGCGGTTCGCCCTCGCGCTGCGCTGCGCCATCGATAGCCGCAAGATCATCGACACTGCGCTGAGAGAGGGCCAGGGGTGGGAGGGGCCGATCTTCCCGCTCGCCTCTGATCCCAATGGCTCCCCCTGGGCCATCACGAAGGATGAATGGAAGGCTTCCGGTCCCTGCCATGGCCCGGTGAGCGAGTCGGACATGGTCAAGCGGCGGCAGATGGCGAAGGACCTGATGACCCAGTTGGGCTTTGGGCCGAACAACCCCGCCAAGCTCCGCGTGGAATGGTGGGCCGGCGCCCTTGAGTCCCTCTGGGTGCCGATCTTCGACGACCTGAAGGACCTGGGCGTTGAGGTCACATACAACCTCAACCAGACGCCTGCCTACTACAGCAAAGCCTCCACCGGTGACTTCGACCTGTTGCCCGGCGGCTTCGAGACCTCACGCCGGGACGCGGACCACTGGCTGTACGAGCACTACAGCTCCACCTCCAACCGCAACTACGGCAAGTACGTGAATGCCGAGGTGGACGTGCTGATCGCCAGGCAGTCTAAGACTCTTGACCCGGCGGAGCGCAAGAAGACGCTGAACCAGATCGAGAAGATGCTCTTGGCGGACAACGCCAAGATCGTCCTGCTGCACCGGTACATCCCGCACGTGTTCGCATCCTGGGTGCAGGACGAGTACTGGGGACGTCCGGCCAACAACCAGAGCACCAGCGCCAAGTTGACCCGCGCCTGGATAGACCAGGCCAAGATGAAGCAGGTCACGGGCTAGTAGAGCCCCAGCCTTTGTGCCCTTCAAGGAGGGAGCCCCGACTAAACGGGGCTCCCTCCTTTCGTTTTCACAGCCTGTCGTGAGGGGACACCCCGTCATACGGAGCCCTTTCCTCAGAGGTCCGACCAGTCCTCGGCTTCCCAGCAGTCCTTTTCCCCTTTGGGTGCGAGAGCAAGGGCTAAGTGGTGGTTGCGAGTTCGGGGTTCTTCTCTATCCGTTCGTCGTGGATCGGGCAGACTGCCCAGACCAGAGATCGGGGAACCAAGCGTGAAGGACTACCTCTCCTCACCGTCGTCCCCAGGTCTTCCGAGGGATCTGGAGCGGGCTGGCCCTGCTCCCTTTCCCGCAACAGGAGACTGCGGCGGTAGGTTCGATCCTTCTCTTCTTCCTTCCAACGGTAGAGGGCAGGGGAACGGCTCCGGAAACCCCCTGAGAATGAGGGATCCTCGCAAGTGGCTCCCTCCCACTGGGAGCGCTTTCAGTACAGCACCTTCGCCTCCTGCAGGCGCTTCAGCTCCTCAGGAGACATGTTCAAGAGCTCCCGCATGATTTCCTCTGTGTGCTCGCCCAGGACAGGTGCAGGCCTCGTGTCCACGGCCGGCGTCTCGGAGAGCTTCCACGGCGCGCCCTGATGCTCGAACGGCCCCCAGGGCTGCGGGTGTTCCACCCTGACGATGTGATTCCGCGAGCGCAGATGGTAGTCATGGAAAGTGTCCTCGCAGCTGTAGATGGGCCCCGCCGCAATTCCCGCCCCCTGCATGAAGTACATCACCTGGCGGGCGGTGTACTGCTGGCTCCAGGTGGAAACCGCCTGGTTTAGGGCCGCGCGGTTGTCCAGGCGGCCCTGCTTGGTCTGGAAGCGCTCGTCGAACGCCCATCCCGGCTCACCCACGGCCTTCTTGAACGCCTGCCACTCGGCGTCTGTCTCCACGGCGATCACGCACCAATTGTCCTCGCCCCGGCAGGGGTACGCCCCGAAGGGAGCGTAGCGACCGCTCCAATAGCCCTTCGGCTCCGGGTCGCGCCCGTTCACCCAGTACTCCAGGTACAGCGGCCCAAGGGTATGCGCCAGCCCCTGGAGCATGTTCAGGTCCACGAACTGCCCCTTGCCGGTGCGGTCGCGGTACTCGATGGACGAGAGCACGGCCACGGTCAGCAGAGCTACGGAGACGTAGTCCGCCACCGGACCTTTGATGCAGGCCTCCGTGGGCGTCTCCGGGTCGCGCCAGAGGTAGGTGAGGCCGTTGAAGGCTTGGAGGATCTGGCCGTAGGCCACCCAGTCCTTCAGCGGGCCGACTTTGCCGAAGCCGGGCATCTGGATGGCGACAATGTCCGGCTTGACCTTCCTAAAGTCCTCGTACCCCAGCCCCAGGCGGTCCATCACGCCCGCGCTGAAGTTGTCCACCACCACGTCGCACGTCTCCGCCAGGCGCATGAGAACCTCTCTGCCCTGCTTAGTACGGGAGTCGACAGTGATGCTCCGCTTGCCTCGGTTGATGTCCGAGAAATTGGTGCCGGGTTGCCGGATGGACTGCGGCAAGAGATGCGACTCCACTTTCACGATGTCCGCCCCCAGGAACGCCAGGAACTGCGTCCCCGCCGGCCCGGCGATGACACGGGTGAAATCCAGGATGCGGAGACCTTCCAACGGGAGCTTGCGGTGTACATTCGAACCGCCCGTCGGCACAGCAAACGTGGCGTCTTGGGAAGTGCTGTTCCCTATCCCTTCCCCAGCGGGGGAAGGCAAGGATGAAGGTCGAGCCTGCCCTTTCCCCTCCTGCAGGGGTGGGTCCGTAACCCGCCCTTCCGGTTCCTTCCCCTCCAAAGGGGGAAGGCTGGAGCCTGCCGTGAGGCCCTCGAAGGGATGGGAGGTAGCGGCGTCAGCCGCTCTAACCTCCGCCAGCACCTCCGCCGTATGCTCCCCCAAACGCGGGGCTGGACGGCGGAACTGCATGGGGCTTTCCGTCATGCCAAAGGGCACGTTGATTGACTTGTAGGTCCCGATCTCTGGGTGCGTGCGCTCAACAAAGGACCCCAAGACCTGCACATGCTCGCTATTGGCCATGTCGCTGACCTTGTTGATAGGTGCGGTGGGCAGGCTCCGCCGCTGGGCCTCCGGGACGAAGTCCGCAGTCTTGAACCCTGCGATGAAGCCCTCCACGATCATGCGCAGGACGTCCCCGTTCTGGTTGCGGAACTCCCTGTCCTGCCACTGCTCCTCAAAGAGCATCGGGTCGTTGATCCACTCCACCAGGTTGGGCCAATGGTTGTCCCCTGGCTGGATGTGCGCAAAGCCGTCCAAGGTCTTGTAGATGGACGTCACTCCGCTCAAGGAACCCAACCCGGGGCGACGGCGGATGGTCTTGGTCAGGCCATAGTCCGCAAGTCCGGCGAACATGTGGGTGCCCATCTCCTGCAGCGAGATGTCTATGCTCTGGCCCGTCCCGCCCTTGCGTCGGTTGTAGACGGCGGCCAGGGACACATAGGCCGCATGCATCCCGGCGATCTGCGACTGGATCTCGTTGGGGGACATGCAGGGCGCGCGGGTGTCGTCGCCAAGGGAGAAGATCATGCCGCTCATGGCCTCTGCTATGGCGGCGTTGCCCTTGAAGTCGCGGTACGGTCCGGTCTGCCCGAACGGGGAAAGCTGGGTCAATATCAGGCCATGGTTCGTGCTCTTCAGCGCCGCGTACCCGATGCCGCGCGCGTCCAGGTACCCCGGCTGGTTGGCTTCGATGACGATGTCTGCCGCCCGGGCCAGGTGCAGGAAGTTGTCCTGGTCCTCCTTCCTGTCCAGGTCCAGCACCACGCCGCGCTTGTTGGTGTTGAAGTGGATGAAGGCCAGCCCCCGGTCCGGTCCTGGGATGTCCTTGGCGAAGGGCGGCTCCGCGCGCTCCGGCGCCCCGAAGGGCGGCTCCACCTTGATGACGTCGGCCCCGAGGTCCGCCAGGAAGTGTCCGGCATAGGCGGCGGGCTTGTCTCCCAGTTCCAGCACGCGCAGGTGGGACAGGGCGAGGTCTGGCATATCTACTGCCCTCGAATAGGTGACTTGACTCCCTGTGAGTTGACCATAGGTTATGCTCATGAAAAGAAGGCGTCAACGGTAGAGACACTCGGACTAAACACGTCCTTTGCGCGCGCAGGCAAATCAGTCGCGGGGTAGACTGTCGGAGCAGACAGGAACGCTGAGTGCTGTACGGAGATGGTATGGACAGCCTTCCGCTGATCGTTATCTTCTTGGTCCTGTGCCTCATATGGGCGGCCCTGGCGGCACGGCGGCTGTTCCGGAGAAAGTAGGGGCGATCCGCCTGTCCGTTGCCCTATGCCGGGACGGGCCAGGCAGACCTTTCATTTCGTCGGTTTTTCATTGCCCCACTGCCATACTTCTGCTACCATAGGGCCGTTTGAACCCTGCTATGTCTCTATCCGTGCCCAGGAGGTTGATCTCCGCCAATGACGACTTCCCAGTCCAATATGGAAAAGCTGGCGCGTCTGCGCGAGCGCGCCGTCAAAGGTGGCGGAGACGCTGCCATCGAGCGCCAGCACACGCGGGGCAAGCTCACTGCGCGCGAGCGCATCAACGTCCTTCTGGACCCGGGCAGCTTTGAAGAGGTAGGCCAGCTCAAGCAGCACCGCCACACGGAGCTCGGTCTGGCGGACATGGTCTATCCTGGAGACGCCGTGGTCACCGGCTACGGCACTATCAACGGACGTCAGGTCTTCGTCTACTCCCAGGACTTCACCGTAATCGGCGGCACCCTCTCGGAAGTCGCTGCGGAGAAGATCTGCCGCATCATGGACATGGCCGGCAAGACCGGCGCACCCGTCATCGGCATCAACGACTCCGGCGGCGCGCGCATCCAGGAAGGTATCGATAGCCTCTACGGCTACGGCACCATCTTTCTGCGCAACGTCCTCTTCTCTGGCGTGGTCCCCCAGATCACCCTCATCATGGGCCCCACCGCAGGCGGCGCGGTCTACTCTCCCGCCCTCACCGACTTCATCTTTATGGAGCGCGGCATTGGCCAGATGTTCGTCACCGGGCCGGACGTGGTCCGCGCGGTCACCGGCGAGGAAGTGACCCTCGAGGACCTCGGCGGTGCGGATGTCCACACCTCCCGCAGCGGTGTCGCCCACTTCGCCGCGGACGGCGAGGAAGGCACCCTGAAGGCCGCGCGTCGCCTCTTGGAATTCCTCCCCCAGAACAATACGGAAGAAGCGCCTTTCGTGGACACTGGCGACCCCGTCACCCGGACCGATGACAACCTGCGCGCTCTTGTCCCGGACAACCCCAACCAGCCCTATGACATGAAGAACGTCATCACCAGCATCCTGGACAATGGGGACTTCATGGAAGTCCAGGAGTCCTGGGCCATGAACGTCATCATCGGTTTTGGGCGCATGGGCGGCCAATCGGTGGGCATCGTCGCCCAGCAACCCATGGTCATGGCCGGCGTCCTGGACATAGACGCCGCGGACAAGGCGGCCCGCTTCATCCGCACCTGCGACGCCTTCAACGTCCCCGTCGTCACGCTTATCGACGTGCCTGGCTACATGCCCGGCACGGACCAGGAGCACCGGGGCATCATCCGCCACGGCGCCAAGCTCATCTGGGCCTACGCCGAGGCGTCCGTCCCCAAGATCAGCGTCATCACCCGCAAGGCCTACGGCGGCGCCTACATCGTCATGAGCAGCATCATGCTCCGGGGCGACATCCAGTATATCTGGCCTCAGGGCGAAGTGGCCGTCATGGGCGCGGACGGCGCCGTCAACATCATCTACCGGGAGCAGATCCGCAAGGCCCAGGACCAGGAAGCGGAGCGGGCCAGGCTCATCGCCCAGTACAAGGAGATGTTCGCCAACCCCTACCGCGCCGCCCAGCGGGGCTACGTGGATGACATCATCGACCCTGCAGTGACGCGCGTGAAGATCATCCGCGCGCTCCAGATGCTCCGCAACAAACGGGACACCATGCCCCCCAAGAAACATGGCAACATCCCCCTCTAAAAACGGGTTTGCTTAGACGCGTGAGGAATCGCGAATTGGCGGCGAGCGAAGCGAGCGATGCATGTCCTTCCTGAAGAGGTATTAGGAGAAACACAACTTCGTCGCTAGCGACGAAGTTGTGTTTCTCTTGTCTACGTGCCCCCTCCCTGGCAAGGAAGTGGGAAAGGGGGATGGTCGAAACGGTCCGTCGACTTGGCCGGTGTTCCAACAATGTGCGTGAACGTGAACGGTATCAAGGTGGCGCAAGACCCGTGCTTGCGCTAATCTCTAGCGGGCAGATGTGATTGTGATAAAGGAGGCGATCAGCCGATGGCACACAAGGTGACCCTTATCCCCGGTGACGGCACCGGACCGGAACTCTCAACAGCCACGCGCCGTGTGGTGGACTCCACCGGCGTCAAGATCGACTGGGAGGTCAAAGAAGCCGGCATCCCAGCCCTGGAAAAGTTCGGCGACCTTCTCCCCAAGGACACGCTGGACACCATCAAGAGGAACAAGGTGGCCCTCAAGGGCCCCCTCACCACTCCCATCGGGACCGGGTTCCGCAGCATCAACGTGGCGCTCCGGCAGACGTTCAACCTCTACGCCTGCCTCCGCCCCTGCAAGTGGTACCCCGGCGTCCGCAGCAAGTATGAGGGGACGGATCTCGTCCTCGTCCGGGAGAACCTGGAAGACCTCTACGCAGGCATCGAGTTCGAAATGGGCAAGCCGGAGACCAAGGAGCTCATCGAGTTCATCGCCGCGCATGGCCAGAAGCGCATCCGGGACGACTCCGGCATCAGCATCAAGCCCATCTCGGTCTACAACACGGAGCGCATCGTCAAGTTCGCATTCGACTATGCGCGCACCCACAAGCGCAAGAAGGTGACCGTGGTCACCAAGTCCAACATCATGAAGTTCTCGGATGGCCTCTTCCTCCAGACCGCCCGCGAGGTGGCTAAACAGAACTTGGACATCCCGTTCGACGAGGTCCTCGTGGACGCCCTGGGCATGCAGCTTGTCCAGCGCCCGGAGAACTTCGACGTCCTGGTCCTCCCCAACCTCTACGGCGACATCATGTCCGACCTCTGCGCCGGGCTGGTGGGTGGCCTCGGCGTGGCGCCTGGCGCCAACTTCGGCGATGACGGCGCCATCTTCGAGGCGGTCCACGGCAGCGCGCCCAAGTACACCGGGCTGAACAAGGTGAACCCCACGGCGCTCATGCTGTCCGCGGTCCTCATGCTCCGTCACCTCAACGAAGTCGAGGCCGCCGACCGCATGGAAAAGGCCATTGCGGATGTCATCAAAGAGGGGAAGTACGTCACGTACGACATGAAGCCCAATCGCGACGACCCCACGGCGGTCGGCACCTCTCAGATGGCGGATGCGATCATTTCAAAGATTACAGCTGGTGCAAGGAGCAGGAGATAGTCATGCGCAAGAAGGTCACAGTCGTAGGCGGAGGGAACGTTGGGGCCACGGCAGCCCAGTTGATCGTCGGCAAAGGCTATGCGGACGTCGTCCTCGTGGACGTCGTCGAAGGACTGCCCCAGGGCAAGGCCCTGGACATGCTGGAGAGCGGCCCCATTCTGGGCTTCGACTCCCAGATCGTCGGGACCAACACGTACGAGCAGACCAAGGACTCGGACATCGTCGTCATCACGGCGGGGATCGCCCGTCGCCCCGGCATGAGCCGTGACGACCTCTTGAAGACCAACTCCGGCATCATGAAGAGCGTGATCAAGGAGGTGGTCAAGTACTCGCCCAACTCCATCCTGATCATCGTCAGCAACCCCTTGGACGCCATGGCTTACCTGGCCCTCAAGGAAAGCAAGTTCCCCAAGCACCGCGTCGTCGGCATGGCCGGCGTCCTGGACACCGCGCGCATGCGCACCTTCATCGCCCAGGAGCTCAAGGTCTCCGTGGAGGACGTCCACGCCTACGTGCTCGGCGGCCACGGCGACACCATGGTCCCGCTCGTCCGCCACACCAGCGTCGCGGGCATCCCCCTGGACAAGATGCTTTCCAAGGAGCGGCTTGCCGCCATCATCAAGCGCACGCAGGACGGCGGCGGTGAGATCGTCAACCTTCTGAAGACGGGCAGCGCTTTTTACGCCCCCGCAGCGGCCGTCGCGGAGATGGTGGACGCCATCCTCCTCGACAAGAAGCGCATCCTCCCCTGCGCCGCTTACCTGGAAGGCGAGTACGGCTTCAGCGGTGTCCTCGTCGGCGTGCCGGTCAAGCTTGGCGAGAAGGGCATCGAGCAGATCATCCAGATCGAGCTCAACGCCGACGAGAAGGCGGCCCTTGCGAAGTCCACCGAGGCCGTCAAAGAGCTCGTGGACGCCCTGAAGGCAGTGTCGGCCTAAACAAAGCGGTTAAGCTTGAAAAGAAGGGGCAGCCGTAAGGCTGCCCCTTCTCTATTCTGTTCCTACCCCCGTAAGGGAGAAGGTGAGGATGAGGTCTTTGGTAGAGATTGCGCTGTTCCAGCCAACAACGCATCCTCCCCATAGGGGAGTCCCGACACGCCGGGACTCCTGCAGCGCCCATTGCTAGCCACGCATCATTCTTGTTTGAGCGGAACCTTATCGTAGGGGCGATTCACGAATCGCCCATCCCTGTTCCAAGGGAATGACGGTGCGAATTACCCCGTCTTTGCTTATGTTAGAATTCCGCTTGTCACCCTTGCCCTGAACAAATAGGCCCACGCGGAGCCACCACCCATGACCCTCGGAGTCCCCCTCCTCATCATCACCACCTTCCTCGCCGCCGCCGTAGAGGCCGTGGAAACCCTCACCATCGTCCTCGCCGTCGGCATCACGCGCGGCTGGCGCACCGCCCTCGCTGGCATGGCCGCCGGCCTCCTCGCCCTCGCAGCGGTCGTGGCCATCTTCGGACCCTCCCTCATCACCCTAGTCCCGCTGCACATCCTCCAGCTCATCGTCGGCGTGCTCCTCCTTCTCTTCGGCCTCCAGTGGCTCCGCAAGGCCGTTCTCCGCTCCGCCGGCCTCAAGTCCTTCCATGACGAAGAGCGCATATTCGTCCGTGAGGTCACCGAGCTCACCGCCGTCCCCCGCCTCCGCCGCGCCCTCGACCCCATAGGCTTCACCGTCGCCATGAAGGGGGTCTTCCTCGAAGGGCTCGAGGTCGTCTTCATCGTCCTCACATTCGGCGCCGCCAACAACGGCGACTACGCGGACGCCGCCCTGGGTGCCCTCCTGGCCGTAGCCGTGGTCACCGTCATCGGCGCCGTCGTCCACCGGCCCATGACCCGCGTCCCGGAGAACAGCATCAAGTTCGCCGTCGGGGCCATCCTCACCGCCTTCGGCACATTCTGGGCAGGCGAGGGCATCGGCATCGAATGGGCGTTGGAGGAATGGATGCTGGTCATCCTCTCCGTCTGCTACCTTCTCCTCGGCCTCCTCTGGGCCTCGGCCCTGCGGCGCACCGCCGCGCCCGCCAAAGTGGAGCAAAAGGCGTGACATACGTCAAAGTTTTCGGCCTCTTCCTCTACGACTTCATCGTCGGCGACTCCTTGGTCATCGGCATCGGCATCCCGCTGGTCGTCCTCACCACCTGGGTCCTCGCCCAGGCCCTCCCAGACAACCGCCTCCTCGAAGCCCTCTTCCCCCTCGGTGTCATCGCAGTCTTCGCCCTCAGCCTCCGGACATCTAAAGCGAAATAGACCTCAACTTGTCCATCCCACAAAGTCCGCGCCCCCGAACCACTGCCGCAGAAGCTATGCCCCTTCGTCCTTCCGAGCGGAGTGCAACTGCGAGCCTTGAAATGTGGCGGAATAGGGCTTCTTTTCTGAACCTACCCTTCTGAGGGTGAAGAACAAAGCCAGTCGAAGGGGCGAGGGATGAGGGATAGATCAAGACCGTCGTGAATAATCCGATCGTGGTGATCGGTGCCGGATGACGCTCTCTTGAACGCGCCGCAGGCGTGGTTGGATGTAGGACCTGTCCTGCGCGAAGTCGAAGGAGGCGGCTTACGAGCTTCCAGACCCTTCTTTCCCAACATCGCCTTATACCCCATCTACTCGTCTTTATCGTAGGGGCAATTCACGAATTGCCCGTTGGCTCCGTCTACACCACGTCATACGCCCCCAAGCACCTCCCCCAGCACGCCTTCCGTATCCAGCAGCGCCCGGATATCCTGGTGTGCAAGCTCTAGGTCCTTGAAAACCCGACTATTATTACTTCGCCACCGTCGTTATTTGCAGTCTACCCGTCCGTTCATCCTTGGAAACCGTGCCTCGCCATGTCCCCGATCCGTCCCTGTATTTGTAGTCTGCATATAAGACTGCTGCACCACAGCGCCAAGTTGACAGGTTCTGTCTTGGGGAACCTGGAATACTAGTGTCTATCGAGAAACTCGGAACACAAATTTCTGTTTCGTACTTGATAGGTTCAATGGTCGCACGCCATGAGACCATCTGAGCAAGTTGTGCGTCAGTCGTTTTCTCGTTCACGTACTTCGACAGGGCTGCTTCTTCAGCCTCAATGAGGTCATAAAAGAACTGTCGGACATAGGTGCTGGCTTCAGTTTGTGGTGCATGGAGAAGGATCCCCGACACAGTTCTCGTGAGTTCAAATTGCCGGGACATTCCTTGGTTGTCATTGGCAAGAATTGAAATGTGATGAATACACCCTTGGTTATCAGGTGTTCGTAGTCTATCGGTCCCGGTGGTCTCACCTGGTCTCAAGCGCGCGGTTCCTTCAGGAAGTCGCAACACCACATCTTCCGTACTAGGATTGTAAAAGGCCAACCGAGAATCCAGCGTTCCTGGTGCACTCGTATCTTGCCAACAATAGAATCCTATAAGTTGTACCGGCCCCAGTTCCTGTACTGTAAAAGGTGTCACCGCAGCTGTCGGTTCCTGTGTTGGCTCGATTGCGGCTGCCGTAGGATCGGAAGATGGAGTGACAACATTGCCGAAGTTAATGCGGACTGTGCATCCGAATGCGATGAACAGCAGCGCAACCCCCAATACCGTGGCGAGAAATTTCAACATGCTCTTTCCTCGGCTAGGTTCTTGATGCCGGTTCCAACAACGCCTAAATAGTAGAGGCCGACGAAGTTTACGTCTACCTTTGGGAGAGCGGTATGCCTGCATGCTGAGATATACACAGAGAAGCCCCGTCCCGGTGAACCGGGACGGGGCTTCTCCTAAGACAGGTGGGTCTTACCCCCTCGGTATCCTAGCCATCTCCACAAACGAGTCCGTCGGGATGATGTGCCGCTTCAGCTGCAGCTGCCGCGCGTTGAACCCGATTGCCGCGCCGACAAGCTGCGGCAGGTGCAGCACCGGCAGGTTGATGTTCTTGCCCCGCACGCCGTTCGCGTCCGGCTGGTAGCCGTCCAGGTTCAGGTGGCAGAGAGGGCAGGGCGTCACCATCACGTGCGCCCCGTGCTCCTTCGCGTCCCCCGTATGGGTCGCCACCATCGTCACCGAGTTGCGCGGGTTGATGGTCAGGATCGGGAACCCGCAGCACTTCTGCTTCCCCGCGTAGTCCACCGGCTCCCCGCCCAGCGCCTCTATGATGTCCTCCAGGTAGTGGTTCCGGTGGTGCGTGCCTTCAATGCCCAGCACATAGCTCGGGCGCAAGATGTAGCAGCCGTAGAACGGCGCCACCTTGATCCCGCGCAGCGGGTTGGTCACCATCCTCTTCAGCTGGTCCAGCCCCACTTCCTCCACCAGCGCCCACATCATATGGGTCACGCGGACCGTGCCCTTGTACTCCAGCCCTTCCTCCTGGCGAAGGACCTCGTTGATCTCCTCCCGGTACTTCGGGTTCTCCCGCAGCCGGTAGTTCACCGCGCTCATCACACCCTGGCACGTGGAGCAGATGGTCATGATCGTATCCAGCCCCTCGCGCTCCGCCATCGCGAACGTCCGCGCGTTCAGCGTATCCGCCAGCTTGGGGTTATGCTCCCCCAGCGCGCCCGCCCCGGTGCACGTCGCCTGTTCCAGCTCCACCAGCTCCATCCCCACCTTGTTCGCCAAAGCCGTCGCGGTAGGGTACAGCTCCGGCGTGCCGCCCTTGGAGACGCACCCCGGCCAGAAAGCGTATCTCATGACTTCTTCTCCTCCAGTCGGTCAACGATGCGCCGGATGGACTTGATGGACGCGATGGCTTTGGGGAAGGCGTGCGGCATCTTGTTCGCCCGCATCGCCCGCATCCCCACCGGCACAAGCTTCAGCATCGCCGGCACGTTGAACATCCCGAAAGACCGCACCGTTAGCCGGATCTCGTCCAGGTGCCCCGTATCGTAGATGGACTTGGCGAAGGCCTTGGTGTGCCGCGCCCCCGTGGTCTCCGGCATCCCGGACGCCACGATGTCCTTGCGCAGCGCCATGATCTTCTCCATCGGCGCCACTTCCTTCGGGCATACTTGCACGCACTGGAAGCACCGCGTGCAGTCCCAGATGGCGTGCGGCTGGTTGTACAGCTCCAGCCGGCTCTTCGTCGCGCTGTCCCGCGGGTCGTGCGCAAAGCGGAACGCCTTCGCCAGCGCCGCCGGGCCGATGAAGCTCTTGTCGATCTCCATCACCGTGCAGGAGGACACGCACGCTCCGCACATGATGCAGTTCATCGCGGACGTCAGCTCGATCATGGCCTCGTTGCTGACCAGGTATTCCCGCGCCGGGGTCGGGCTCTTCGGGTACAGCCAGGGCTGCACCCACTTCACCTTGTCCCAGAACATGGTCATGTCCACGACAAGGTCCTTCACCACCGGCATGTTGTTCATCGGCTGCACCACGATCGGCTGGCCGTCCTTCTTCTCCAGCTGCGTGATCAGCGTCTTACATGCCAGCCGGGACTGCCCGTCGATCACCATGGAGCAGGACCCGCAGATTGCGCTCCGGCAGGAGCACCGCATGGAGAGCGTGCCGTCCACGTCCTCGCGCACCCGCAGCAGCGCGTCCAGGACAGACGCCCCCGAATCCGCCACGTCCACCGAGTAGTCCTGGTACTTCGCCTCGCCACCCGCCTCCGGGTCGTAGCGATAGACCTTCAGGTTCGCCTTCATTAGTAGCTCCTCACAACAGGCTTCCACGTCCCCAGGTGCACCTCCAGGAAGGACAGCTTCGGCCCCTCCGGCGTTCGCGTGGCAACCTGGTGCTTGAGCCAGTTCTCGTCGTCCCGCTCAGGGAAGTCCGTCCGCGAGTGCGCGCCCCGGCTTTCCTTCCGGTTCAGCGCGCTCGTGGCAATGACCTCCGCCACGTCCAGCATGCCCTCTAGTTCCAGGACGGACAGCAGGTCCGTGTTGAACACCCGCCCCTTGTTGTGCACGGAAACCTTGGAGAGGTCCGCCTTCGCCTCCCTCACGGCGCGCTGCGCGTTGGACATCGTCTCTTCGCTGCGGAACACAGCCACGCCGTCGTTCATCGCCCTGCCCATCTTGAAGCGCAGCGTGGCCGCGCGCAGGCCTGAAGGACGGTCGAACAGCCGCTTGATCTTGTCCCGCGTCGGCTGCACCGCCATCTCTTCGGATATAGACCCGAAGCCCACCGTCCGCGCGTACTCTGTGGCCCCCCGCCCGGACCGCCGTCCAAAGACCACGGTGTCCAGCAGGGAGTTCCCGCCCAGGCGGTTCCCGCCATGGACGCTCACGTTGGCCGTCTCCCCCGCAGCGAACAGGCCGGGGATGCCCGTCCACTTGTTCTGGCCGGAGATGTCCCACGTCCGGCCCTCCGTGTCCGTCTTGATCCCGCCCATCATATAGTGGTGGCCGGGACGGATCGGCAGCGGTTGCTCGATGACGTTCACCCCCGCATAGTCGCGGGCCAGGTAATAGATTTGGGAAAGCTTCGTCATGATGGCCTCGCGTCCCAGGTGCCGCAGGTCCAGGAACACGAAACCGTTCACCCCGCGCCCCTCGTTGATCTCCGTCTGCTCGGAGCGGGAGACCACGTCGCGGGACGCCAGCTCATGGAACTTCGGCGCGTACTTGGACATGAACCGGTCGCCGTTGGCGTTCAGCAGATACGCGCCCTCACCCCGCGCGCCCTCGGTGATAAGGATGCCGTTGTGCAGACACGTGGGATGGTGCTGCACCATCTCCATGTCCATCAGGGAGGCGCCGGCCCGGTACGCCAGGGCCATGCCGTCCGCTGTCACCGCCAGGCCGTTCGTCGTCGGGGAATACACCTGGCCGATGCCCCCGGTACACAGCACCACCGACTTCGCCCGTATCAGGTGCAGTTGCCCCGTGGCGATCTGCATGGCCACCACGCCCGTGCAGCGGCCCTCCTCGACCACCAGCTCCATCACGAACCACTCGTCATAGCACTTCAGGCCCTGCTTCAGCAGCTGCTCCCACATCACATGGAGGATCACCTGGCCTGTCTGGTCCGCCACGAAGCACGTCCGCTTGGCGGATGTCCCGCCGAAGGCCCGGGCGTCTATCTTCCCGTCCTCCGTCCGGTTGAAGATCACGCCCATCCGCTCCAGCGTGATGATGTCATCTATCCCCTCCCGGCAGAGGATCTGGATGGCGTCCTGGTCCCCCAGGAAGTCGGAGCCCTTCACCGTATCGTACGAATGCGACTCCCAGGAGTCCTCCGCCGTGAGGGCCGCCTGCATCCCGCCTTGGGCCGCCGCCGAGTGGGAGCGGGTAGGATAGATCTTGGAGACCATCGCCACGTCTGCGCCCATGGACTTGGCTTCATACGCAGCGCGCATCCCCGCAAGTCCCCCGCCAACGATAAGCACGTCGTGCTGAATCATTCCTATACCATCCTAGCAAGGGGTGCGAAACCGCCTGTCAGGATAGCACGGTAGGTATGACCCCGCAAGGCAAAAACACCAGCCGCTTTCCAGCAGAGGCAGTTCCCCTTCGCAGGGGTGGGGAAATCCGTTGGCCCTTTCCCCCCTGCCGGGGCGGGTTACAAACCCGCCGACCCGTCGAACGGGCCGCCCGCGAACGTATGGGCGGGGTCTCTCAGCCACTTCTTCTGCATCTGGGGATCGCTGCGCGACTTGACCTTCGGAATGGGATATGTCCATTACGGGAGGGGACGTGGGCTTCAAGCCCGGCTCTTTGGAAGAGTCCAGAGAGGAACCCCTCTCTGGCCGCCGGAGGCGGAAGAGGCCAGAAACCACAGGCAGCGCTGGCGCTGCCTGTGGTTTCTGGCATGTATTCACCCCCTCCCAGCCGCTGGGAGGGGGCAGGGGGAGGGCTCCGAAATCCCCTCCCAGGACCATTCGCGCCTGCTCAGAGGCCCGCGAAGGGATGCCCCGGAGCGGGAGAAGCGCGCGCCCCGTTTCTCACAGCATTCTCACAAGCTAAACCCGCCCCAAGGGTGTACAGGCCTGATGAAAGCTGTATCGTGTCACTGCGCCGCGTCCACGCGGGCGCGCAAGGAGGGTCGTCGTGCAACAGCGCACCTCGAACGGACAGGCGGTCTTGGGCATCCTGCTGCTCCTCATCGGCGGAGCCTTCCTCCTGAGCACCCTCGGCGTCATGGACGCAGGCGACCTCGTCCGGTGGATACCCTCGCTCTTCATCCTGATGGGCCTCTGGCGGCTCCTCTCCACCGGCGGGCGCGACTTCACCGGCCCGGTCATCCTCATCGTCGCCGCTGTCGTTGTCCAGATGGTCGTCCTGGACATCCTCTCCCCCGACTTCATAGGCACCTGGTGGCCCGCCCTCATCATCCTTGCCGGAGTGCTCGCCTTCATCAGCGGGCTGGGACTGCGCCGGCCAGGTTCCCCTGGGGCCACCGTCCCAACACTGGAGAGTAACATCGATGTCGTGGCCGTCTTCGGCGGCGCCAACCGGCGTGTAGCCAGCCCCGACTTCACCGGCGGCCAGGCCACCGCACTGTTCGGCGGTGCGGAGGTCGACCTGCGGGGCGCGCACGTGGAAAAGAAGCCCGCCGTCCTCTCCGCCACCGCCCTGTTCGGCGGCGTCGACATCAAGGTGGACAGCGAATGGGTGGTCCAGAACGACACTACCGCCATCCTCGACGGCGCGGAGGACTCCCGCAAGAGCCGCCCCCCGCTCCGCGAAGGCCCCCCCGACCTTATCATCCGCGGCATCGCCATCTTCGGCGGCATCGAGATCAAGGACTGAAGAGCATCGAAGGCCCAAGACGATTCGCCTTGCCTAAACCGCCCCACGAAGTTGGGGCGGGGGCGGGGAAGGGCCGGAAGTAGCAAGAAACCGGGGAACCAGTCCTCTGGTTCCCCGGTTTCTTGCATTTCTACCCCCTTCCAGAAAGGGAAGGGGGCCAGGGGGATGGTTGCATCCATCGCAGAACAGGGATTTTCCTGCAAGTAATGGTGCCGCCCGTGGCTCCTCCGCTATCATGAGCGAGCACCCCTGATGAAACAGAGCAAAACCATGCCCCTCTCCATCGCCATCCTTGACTACGAAGCCGGCAACCTCCGCAGTGTCGCCAAGGCGCTCGAAAAGCTCGGCCACCACCCTGTCATCACCGCCGACCCCCACCAGGTGGAGACCGCCGCCACCCTCGTCTTCCCCGGCCAGGGCATCGCCGGCCAGTGCATGCTCCAGCTCGCCAAGACCGGCCTCCACAACGCCCTCAAAGCCCGCGTCGCCGCAGACCGCCCCACCTTCGGCGTGTGCCTCGGCCTCCAGCTCCTCTTCACCCACACCGAGGAAGGCGGCGGCGACTGCCTGGGCATCCTCCCCGGAGAAGTCGTCCGCTTCCCCGCCGGCGCCAAAGTTCCCCACATGGGCTGGAACAACGTCCGCCAAGCGCAGCCACACCCCCTCTTCAACGGCGTCCCGGACGACACCCAGTTCTACTTCGTCCACAGCTACTACCCCATCCCCGCCGACCCCTCCGTCGTCATCGGCCGCACCGACTACCAGGGCGAGTTCGCAAGCGCCGTCGCGCGCGGCAAGCTCGTCGCCACCCAGTTCCACCCCGAAAAGAGCGGCGACCTCGGCCTCAAGCTCTACGCCAACTTCTTGGAGTACGCGTTGTAGCTGGCTATTCAGCTATAACTTGAAGCCTTGCAAGTGCTGCCTCGACCGAGATAAAATGTCGTGGTTGTCCCGAAGGCCTATGGTTCCTTCGCGGTGTGGCCTAGATATGCATGCGAGGATCGCATCCAATGGCAAATACCCTACATGATGAGTGTGCAGTGCTGTTATCGGCGGGGCGCGAACTCATAGATATAAGCGGTCTTGCTAAGTGGTCAACAACTTCAGAGTCTTTTGGCGTTCGGTTTTCTAAACCAGGATTTGAGGCTTACCATGTGAAGAAGTTCGGTGGGGATCACAGTAGGTACATTGCGTGGATTGTTTTCAGCGTTGGAGTTGAAAACCTGGTCAAGAGCACGTTGAAGTGCAATAACATAAAGTGCACAAGACTAACATTGGACGGATTCCTCCGCAAGGACAAAGAAAACAATCTTGTTGGCCTTTGCGTCCAGCTATTTACAAAGCATCCAGTAATAGACAGGAATATATTCCTGGCGGGCCTTAATCAACTCAAGGACTTCAGAAATCGCGATCTTCACCAATACGCGATAAATGTAAGGGACTCGAATTTCACAGAAGTCGAAAATAACATCATACCGGCCCTTAATGAACTGCTAAAGGCCCTAGACCATGTGCATTCTAAAAAGATTCCAAACACTGCTTAGTGTGTTCCCCCTTGGTAAATTAGTAAATAGGAGACTTCAAAGTCCAGCGAAACCGCCATAAACAAACTAGGGTATGGGTACGGCTTTAACCTTGCATTAGGGGCGGTCTATCTTGAATTCTCTAGCTTGCCCTGCACTCTCCTATCTGTCTAATTCTCTTGCCTCACAAGAATTGACATGTAAACCCTTCCTCTTTATGGTATTGAAGGCCATTTTGCCACGCTGAGGAGTACATTGTGTCTACGTCAAATGAAGAGCGCCGTCTCGCAATGCAGCGATGGAAATCCGGCAAGATCAAGCAGGGATTGGACGGACGTATTGGGGACATCTTCTTTGCGGACGGCAAGAACGGGAGGATTGAGCTCCATGAGACGGTCGTGAAGATCATCCGCCAAGGTTTTGATGCCTTTTTGACCCAAGGACTCAAAGGAGATAAAGAAATTCTCATCTCATCTGTTTCTTCCGTTCAGTTCAAAAGTGCGGATGCTTTCACTAAGGGGTACATCCAGCTTGCCTTCTTAGGAGGCCAAGAAGCAAAGGGCGGCCTTTTTCAATCTGTAAGCGATGAGAACACTGTCATGTTTGACCGAGAACAAGAACCAAACTTCGAACAAATCCGAAGAGAATTGATGAGAAGGCTGACACAAGCCAACACCGCTAAGTCGGTGTCCCGTGACGCACATTCCCTTGATGACCTTGAAAAGTTAGCTTCCTTCCGAGACAGAGGGATAATCACTGAAGAGGAATTCCAGCACAAGAAGAGGCAAATTCTCGGTCTGTAATTTCCGGAGCGACCACTCCCCAACTCCTAAAAGGCATTAGGGAAGCTTGTTCTGAGTTCTCCTTGCGTACCTGTCAGTGAAGGGGTTTCGAGAAGGGGTCGGGCGACTCGATCAGCATCTAAGGTCATGAACGCGAACCACACCCATTTTACTTCGTTTCCCCGTAGAGGCCGCGGGTGGGTTGCAGCGAGTAAGGCGAATCTCTATCGTAAGGGCAAAGCTGCGCTGCCAGAGACCGAAGACCCCCCGTGTGAGGAGCTCCTCGTGCAAATCATCCCCGCCATCGACATCCGCGGCGGCAAAGCCGTCCACTTCGCCACAAGGCGCCTCGTGACATGTCCGGCGCATATGTTTGTCCAGCCCTCCCACGCTAG
>ORJL010866912.1_pt1 | contig 25905 bp, 19 predicted proteins | sample 1779941 | NCBI WGS metagenome assembly ORJL01 (sample SAMEA104232317, study PRJEB22302) | groundwater metagenome | biome: forest; feature: aquifer; material: groundwater | place: USA | collected 2011-08-07 | depth 5.8 m
CCGGGGGGGGGCCGGCCGGGGGGCGGGGCCCCTGCCAGGACCGCCCCCGCAACGAGGCCGCACCCCGTAGCAGTCGCGACGGCGACGAAGGTCCTGGCCGCTCGCGAAACCGTCTCCAGCGGGCCGAGCCGCCTCCGGAGGAACGCGAGTCCCAGGCCGTAGAGCGCGAGGAATCCCCCGATCCGCGCCACGCCGGCGGCGCATACGCCGAGCCTTGGGAGGAGCGCGAAGTCGAGCGCGAGCAGCGTCCCGACGCCCGCGAGCGTCGCGAGCATGTGCCTCCCCGGCGAGCCCAGGGCGATCAGGACGGACCCGCACGGCCCGCTTGCGCTCGTCACGAGGAACGCGACGGCAAGGATGCGCAGGAGGCCCGCCGCCGGGACGAACTCGGGCGAATAGAGCGTGGAGAGGACCTCCCGCGGGAAGGCCACGAGGAGCGCGGCCACCGGGCCGGCGGGCAGGAGGGTCCACGTCTGCAGGCGCAGGTAGTAGGAGCGCAGGCCTTCCATGTCCCCCGCCGCGACGTACTCCATGAGACGCGGCGTGGTGACGGCGCCGAGCGCCATGAAGCCGAGCAGGATGAACTCGGCGAGCGGGAGCGCCGCGTGGAGGAAGCCGACCTCGCGCGCGGGAACGTACGCCCCGACGAGCGTCGCGTCGAGGCGGTGCATGAGGAGCGTGGCGAGGGAGGCGACCTGGATCGGCCAGGAGAAGAGCAGGAGGTCCTTCGCTGCGCGGAGCGGCGGGAGCCCGGCGGCGCCGCTGGCGAGTTTCCCGTGCAGGACGAAGGCGATCGCCGCGGCGAGCGTGACGCCTCCGGTCGTCGCGCCAAGCCCGCGGAGGGCCGTCGGGGCGACGCCGAGGGCGACGAGCAGGAAGAGGAGCGTCGCCCCCTTCTCCGCGAGGGGTGAAGCCAGCATGGCGGGCCCCGATCGACGCACGGCCAGCAGGACGCCTTGCAGGACCTCGAGGAGCGCCGCGCCCGGGATCATCCATGCGCCGACGACGATGAGAGGCGCCTGCTCGGGCGATCCCAGGAGCGCCATGGCAAGCCGAGGACCTTCCAACGTCGCCGCGGCGGCGAGCGCGAGGGAGGCCGCAAGGACGATCCAGAGGCAGGAGCGCACGTAGGCGGCGGCGAGCCCCGAGTTCCCCTCCGCGACGTGAAGGGAGACGAACCGCCTCAGGCCGAGGGCCGACCCGGCCTGCGCGAGCTTCGCCGCGATCGCGACGCCGGCGATCACGAGGTACACCCGGCCGTACCCGGCGGCGCCGAGGCCGGAGGCGATCCGGTTGCGGACGCCGTACTCGAGGACGAGTCCCGCGAGGGTCGAAGCGGCGACCACGGCCGCCCCGCCGACCGTGCTCCTCGTGGAGAGCCGGGCCGCCTTCGCCAGATCGCGTCTGCCCAGCGCTAGAGGTAGCCCAAGGATCGGAGTTCCTCCTCCACGCTGCGCTGCTCGTCGGCCGGGAGGCGGCCCGGGGCCAACCCCTCCGCGCCGGTCTCCTCCATCGCGGCGCAGGAGCGCGACGAGCCTTCCTCGAAGAGCGCCTCCAGGCGTCGCCCGTCGAACCCTGCAGGAGGCGGGACGTCGAGGAGGCCGAGGACGGTCGGCGCGATGTCCCAGATCGACGCGCCCGAAATCGCGGCGCCGCGTCGGATCGACTCGCCGCACGCGACGAGGATCCCCCGCTCGTTGTGGTCGCCCGTGTGGCCACGTTCCACCTCGAGGACCGGGCCGTCATCGATGCGTGTCGAGACGTTGTACCGCTCGTGCATCTCGAACACGACGTCAGGCGCGCGGTCCGCGAATGGTCCGCGATAGACCTCCTCCCGCATCCACACCCGCGGGAAGAGTCGCTCGCCGCTCTCGGGGTGCTCGACCTGGAGGAGGGCTTCCCGAATGTCGTTGCGGAGCGCGTCGTACTCCGCGCCCGGCCGGACGATTCCCTCGGGGTCGCGCCCGACGACGTTGAGGTAGACTCCGCAGCAGGTCGGATCGGGGCAGTAGGCCCGGGTCCTCGACCAGTCGGCCACGCGGGCGACGTTGCGCGTGTCGGCGATCCGTTCGAGGACCGACTTGATGCCCGACGGGAGCCGGCTGCGGAGGCGGAAGACGTCCGCCTTTCGGAAGAGCGCCCGCGCCTTCCCTCTCCAGCCGCGGCGCGAGCTGCGCGGCGTGAACCAGCCCTGCGACTCGAGCCACCGGTTGATCTTGAGACGCCCGTACGTCGGGCCGAAGCCGTGGTCGGAGACCAGGAAGAGCGCGTCCTCGGAGCGAAGGCGGGCGTGGAACGCCCCGATCGCCTGGTCGAGCACGCCGTAGTAGTCCGCGAGGGCGCCGCCGTATCTTCGAGCGCCCTCCTCGGTCCACGCCGGGTGGCGCCGGTCGAAGAGGTGGTAGAAGCAGTGCTGCAGGCGGTCGGCGCCGACCAGGACCATCATGAAGAAGTCGCAGGGGCGCGTGTCGAACAGGTGGAGCCCCGCGAGGACGTGCTTCGCGGTGACGCGGTGGAGGTCGCGGAGGAAGCGGTCCCGATCGATCCCCGGGAGGTACCCCTCGATCCTCTGGTTCACCTCGTAGCCGAACCGCTCCTCGAGCTCCCGCCCCAGCTCCGGCGGGTGCGTGAAGGCCGCCCCGCGCGGCGTCAGCATCCCCGTCACGTGGAACCCGCGGAGCGGCGCGGGAGGCCAGGTCAGCGGGACGTTGAACAGCCCGGCGGTCCTCCCCGCCTGCTCGATCGTCTCCCAGAGGAAGGGCCCCTGGGCGCCCTGCCACGAAGCGAGCCGCCGCTCGTAGCGCCCCGGCTCGTAGAGGTGGAAGTTGAGGACGCCGTGGTTTTCGGGGCGCTTCCCAGTGAGGAGGGAGGTCCACGCGGGGCCGGTGACCGGCGGGAACGTGGAGCCGAGGGTCCCTCGCGTCCCCTCGCGCAGGAGGCGCGCCAGGTGCGGCATCCGCCCCTCGGCGACGAGGGGATCGATCAGGTCGAACGTCGCGCCGTCGAGGCCGAGGACAACCACCCTCCGAGGCATGCTCCCCTCCCTGGCTCCCTACCTCTATATCGGCCCGGAGGGGACGGGGCCGCGAGGGCGATTTTGTTCGGCAGGGGCTCAATGCCGCGGTCGCGAATGCCGATCAATCGATCAGGCAGAGCCGTCGGGCTCCGCCATCGGATGGGTACGGGGTGAGGGGTCGTGGCACCTTTCCTGGTCGATTTGCGGTTCCTCGGGCACCTCGCGCGCGAGGGCGATCCCAGCGGAGCCTCCCTCGAGGAGGCCCTCTCGGAGGTCGCGCGCCGCTTCCCGTTCCCGGGCTACTTTCGCCCCGCGCGCGGCTCCTACGCCAACATCGCGCGAACCGTCCGGCGACACCTCCTCCCCGGCTCGAGCGTCCTCGACTTCGGCGCGGGGCCGGCCGACGCGACCGCGGTCGTCCAGGCGCTCGGGTACCGCTGCTCCGCGTTCGACGACCTCCGGGACCCATGGCACCTCGTCGACGACAACCGAGAGAGGATCCTCGCCTTCGCCCGCGCGATGGGCATCGACTACTGCCTTGCGGAGGCAGGCGGCCTGCCGTTCGAGCGAGGGTCGTTCGACCTGGTCATGATCCACGACGTGCTCGAGCACCTGCACGACTCGCCGCGCGACCTGATGAACGACCTCGTCGACCTCGTGCGGCCGGGAGGGTACCTCTTCGCGACCGTGCCGAACGCCGTGAACCTCAGGAAGCGGATCGCCGTGCTCCTGGGGCGGACGAACCTCCCGGCGTACGACTACTACTACTGGCACCCGGGTGCGTGGCGCGGCCACGTCCGGGAGTACGTCCGAGACGACCTGGCGCGCCTGGCCGCCTGGCTCGGGCTCGAGGTCGTGGAGCTGAGGGGGTGCTCGCACATGCTCACGCGGCTCCCCGCGGCCGTGCGGCCGGTCTGGCAGGCGGTGACCTCGATCTTCCGCGGCGTTCGGGACACCTGGATGCTCGTCGCGAGGAAGCCGCAGGGGTGGGAGCCTCGCCGGACCCGTCCCGACAGGGAGGTGAAGTCGCTCCTGGAGCAGTGCGCGCCGTACCGGTTCGGATAGGCCAAGGCGGATGAAGTTTTGCATGGTTCAGATCGGGGTTGCAGGCTTCCGACCGCTCGCGCTCCCCTTTCCGCTTCCGCACCCGCACCCGCACCCGACCCCGCTCCCGTTGCCCGAAGAACCTGCGTGCGCCTCGGGCCTCGGGAGCGGGGTCGGGTGCGGGTGCGGGAGAGGGACGATTTCGGGCAGCACGAGTGTCACGCAATCGTTCGTGATCCTGAACCACGCCGGATGTTTCGGGTCGGGGATCGATAGGAGGGAGCTGAGATGGGGTGGCTTGGTCGGGCCTGGAGGCGCAAGTACCTGGTGGCAGCCTGCGCCGCGGCAGCGGCGGGGGGCGCGGACTTCGCGGGCCTCTCCCTCTCGAAGACGTACACGGCGCGCGCGGGGATCACGATCTCCCGCTCCCGCGTGCGGGTGAAGCTCGACGAGAAGTACCGCATCATCTCGGGCGAGGAGATGACGACGCCCGGCTCGGTCGCCCTCGGGAAGGACCTGGACGCGCGCCAGCGGGCCCTCCTCGCGCTCGTGGTCGATCCGGGGATCGCCCAGCAGATCGCCGACCGCTTCGGCGGCAACCTCCCGCCTGAGTACCGGAACCCCGCGGCGCTCCTCGCGTGCGTCGACGTGGAGAGCTCCTCCGGCGACCTCTTCTACGTCTCCGTCCGCACCGGCGACGCGGCCCTCTCGGCGCGGATCGCGAACGCGTGGGCGGAGTGCTACGAGGCGAAGGCGAACGAGATCTATGCCTCCGTCATGTCCGGGGCGACGGCGGTGGGGATCGAGGCGGAGACCGAGCGCGCCCGGACGGCCCTGCACGCGTCGGAGGCGGCCCTGCGCGGCTGCCTGGAGTCCTCGCGCGAGCAGGAGATGAACGCGCGGCTCCAGTACGCCCAGACCCTCCTCGGTCGGCTGGCGGACGAGCGCTCCGACCTCGTATGCGACACCCTGTCCCGCACGCACGACGCGCGGATGCGCGTGGTCGAGGGGCACATGGACGCGGCGTTCCGGCGATCCACGACCGCGGTCGACCGCGCGGTCCAGGCGAAGATCGACCGCCTCGTGGGGATGATCGGCGCGGTCGAGGAGACGACCAGCACGGGCGCGGAGGACGCGAGCCGCGAGGAGCTTCGGGTCCTCCTTCGCCGACGGCACGATGCGCTCGAGCAGGTCAAGGACGCTCGCTCGCTCCTTGCCCAGATCCAGAGCGATGCGGGCCACGAGGCGGCCGTCTCGCCCCTGGCGGAGGTCCGGACCCACGGCAACGGACCGGCGACGGGGCAGGACGCCTCCAAGACCGACGATGCCCCGTCCGCGAATGAGATCGCTCCCACCCTGGCGTCGCTCGGGGCCGGCCTCTTCCAGAGCGTCCGGTCGATCGACCAACAGATCGACTTGCTGCTCGACAAGTCGTCCGCGCCGCACCAGGTCACGGCGGGGGACATCCGCCGCGCCTACGAGGAGCTCTTCGGGAAGGACGTCTCGGAACCGACCCCGGCGCAGGCGCGCCACCTCGACCTCGCGCATGCGGAGGCGAAGAAGCTGATCGCAATGGACGACGTTGACCTCGAGGGGGTCGAGCGGGCGAGCGCGGGCTCGTGGGAGGTCGTCTACAAGCGGATCGCCGCGGAGCTCGCCACGGCGACGGCGCAGATCTCGGACGCGGAGGGGGAGCGGAAGCGGCTCGAGCTGGAGCGCGACGTCGCCCTCGACCAGTACGGGTCGCTCCTGCGGAAGAAGCAGGAGATCACCCTCTCGAAGCTCGTGCCGGGGACCGAGGTGAAGTTCGTCGTGACTGCGGTCCCGCCGAACCGCCCCAGCTCGCCGAGCGCGGCGCTCTGCGGCATGCTGGGAGGTCTCCTCGGCGCGGCGCTCGCCATCGCGGCGGCCTGCCTGGGGCCGGAAGGGACCGCACCGGCCAGCCGCGTGCTCTCGGGGGCGCGGTAGCCCTACCGGCGTGGTTCAAGCGGCGCTTGGTGCGGGTACCAGACCTCTTCGGTCGCCGCAACTCCAACTCCAAGCCCCAACTCCAACGAACTCCAACTCGAATTCCAACTCCAATCATCCCACGCCAACGGCTTTGAATTGGAATTGGGGCTTGGGGTTGGAATTCGGCGAATGTCACCTTCCTCTGAACCACGCAGCGCTACCGGCTTCCCACGGTGACGTAAGAGACCAGCTTCACGCGCTCGAAGCGGACCGCCTCGTACCTGCGGAAGAGCGAGAGGATCGACCCCCCGGAGTACGTGCGGTACGGCTGCCGCATGAGGACCGAGCGGTAGAGAAACCGCGCCGGGCCGATCCAGTGCCCCGTGGACGGCAGGCAGGAGAAGCCGTGCGGGACCCCGGCGAGGCGCTCGACGACCGCCTCGGGCGACGGCAGGTACTGGAGGCACCCCAGGTCGAACCACGCGTCCGCAGGAGGATAGGCGTTCGCCTGCACGTCTCCCTGGACGAAGGTGCAGCGATCCCCCACGCCCCGCGACTCGGCGGCCTGCCGCGCGAGGGCGAGCGCCGGGGCGGAGACGTCGTACCCGAAGACGCGAGCCCCCCTCATCGCCGCCTCGACGGCGAAGCGGCCGGTGCCGCAGCCGATGTCGAGGATCGTCTTCGCGCCGACGTTCTCCAGGAACGCGATCGCCCGCCTCTGCCGGTCGAGCAGGGAGCGGCGGACGAAGCCGCCGAGCACCGGGACCCTCGCCAGCACGCTGGTGCCGGCGTAGTGCTTGTCGAACTCGACCGACCCCTGACGCCACGATCCGTCCACGGGTTCACCTCCTGTCCATTCGGAAGCCGGGCGTGGTTCAGAACGGGGTCACAGATTCTCCCCGTTCGTAATCGTAGTCGTAATCGTAGTCGTAATCGTTCAGGCCAAAACGATTACGAGGCCCGTGAATCGGTGTCACCGAAAAACGCCATTGGTTGAACCACGCCGGAAGCCGCACGGGTCCACGTTCCGATCGGCGACGGAGAGGGCCTCCAGCGACTCGATCGGCGAGAAGCGACATAGCTCGATCATCCGCTCGAAGAGTCCCAGGCGGTTGCCGCAGCGCATGGCCATCATCCGGCAGTTCAGCGTGAGCGGGCCGAGCCGGCCGAGGTGCTCGCGGGCCGCGGAGTCGAGGCCGACCGCCTCGAAGGGGTGCAGGTAGAAGTGGAACCAGGCGCACCGCCTGAGGAACGACCGGAGGAGCCCCAGGTAGACCGCCTCGGGGAGGAGGCGCGCGACGGTGCCGTAGCCGATCGGCAGGCGGAGGCGCGGGTGGGCGATGCCGATCGACGTGATCGGCACGTGCAGCAGGCCGCCCGGGAGGGGGACCGGCCCCTGGCCGTCCGGCACCCGGCACGCGGGGATCGAGGGGCCCGCGGAGACATAGCGGAATCCCAGGTCGCGGAGGACGCCGAGGTGCGCCTCGTCGTACGGCATCGAGAAGCCGGGGGGGCGATACCCGAGGATCGGCTCCTGGTACCGCCCGAGAACCTCGAGCGACCGCCTCGCGTCGTCGCGGAACTGGGCGAGCGTCCTTCGGCGCACGTCGCGGTGCCTGAACCCGTGCGACGCGAGGACGTGGCCGCGGGCCGCGATGTCGCTCGCCATCGAGGGGTGGCGGTCGCAGTACTGGGCGTTGACGAAGAAGGTGGCCTTCGCCCCGTGGCGGTCCAGCAGGTCGAGGACCGCGGCCACGTCGCGGTCGATCCGGCCCGTGTAGCCGGACGGACCGTCGTCCCCAAGGAGAAAGTCCTGCACGCCGACGACCAGGTCGTCCACGTCGATCGACAGGAGCCTCGTCGGCACCGGTTCCATCCCCATCCTCACGACTGCCACGTCACCGCCCCTGAGCCGTCTTGCGGCCGAGGGGGAGCGGCTCCAGGACCTCCCACCCCTCCTCGCCCGGCGCGGGCCGGACGGTCGCCCACCCCAGCCGTCCGAGGAGCATGGCGCGCAGGGCGACGTCGGCCTTCGGCTGGAGCACGATCATGCCGACCCGGAACCGCGCGAGGTCGGCGGCGAGCGGCTCCTCGGTCTCCTTTCCCGAGAAGGCCCGCGCCTGGAAGTCGATCCGCGCGAGCCCCTCCTCCTTCCGCCCCTGGAGCGCGTACGGCTCCAGGTAGAAGAAGTACGCCCGCACGAAGAAGAGAGATGTCCCGGGTCGGACGAGCGCGAGGGTGTCGTTGAACTCCGTCCGCGCGAGCACGGGACGGTCGCCGCGTCGCGCAAGGCGGACGCCGACCCACTGCGCGGTGTGGATCAGGTCGGTGTCCGGGTAGCGGTGCGTGACGTGCGGATTGACGATCGGCTCGACCTTCCATGTCGCCTTGCACTCCGGCGCGACCAGGACGATCAGCGCGGCCGCCAGGGCGGCGAAGGCGCCGCCCGGGGCTGCCGCGGGGCACAGGCTCCGCGCGGCCAGGGCCAGGACGTAGAGCGTCGCCGGCGCGGCAGGGAGGAGCCAGAGGACGCGCGGAAGCACCGACGCGGGGATGACCCGGGTGATCATCCAGGGGAACGGCGGCACGAGGGCAAAGACGATCGGCAGGAGCGTCGCTGCGGCGAGGTACCTCTCCTCCGGGCGGAGCGAGCGGATCCGGTACAGGGTCCACGCGATCGGCGGAACCACGAGCAGGAAGAACGGCGCCGCCATCGCGGGCGCGCCCACGTGGATGCCCATCCCCGATCCCGCCGCCAGCCGCTCCGGCGGAGTCCCGCTCATCTGGGCGAGACTGGCGGAGTACCGCCCCGAGAGCAGGAAGACCGCCCCGCACAGCGCGAGCGGCCACGCGCAGAGGAGCGCCGTCCGCAGCGAGATTCGCGGCTGCGCGCCGAACGCGGCCCACAGGCCCACATGGAAGAGCAGGTACGGCGCCGCGAAGGGGTGCAGGGCCAGCATCGCCAGCCCGCCCATCGCGTAGAGCGCGAACCGCGGCCAGGCCCACGAGCGCGAGAGCTCGATCGCGGAGGCGATCGCGGTCGGGAGCGCCACCAGGACGACGATCCCGTTGTCCTCCGCTGAGCGGTGCATCGCGTAGTAGAGGAGGTCGATCCCCGCGAGCTTCCCGTCGTTCCCCGAAAGGAGCGCATAGGGGAGGAGCGCGAGGGCGCCTCCCGCGAACCCCCACGCGCGCCCGCCGAGGAGGGCGTCGCAGATCGCGAACGCCGCGCAGGGGAGGAGCACCGACATCAGGACGGGGAGATCGGTGTGCATCACCGCGGCCGCGGGCAGGTCGCAGGTCCGGGCCATCGTCGCGACGGGGAACCCCACGAGGTTCAGGAGCCACCTCGCAGGCATCGGCGCGCCGCTCCCGCCGAGGACGTCGCATCCGTTCACGGCGGGGGACCCGATCATCCCCTGCGCGAGGACCGCGCTGTGGTACGAGTCGCGGAAGGGGGTGCAGTAGAACCAGAAGTGCTGCCGCTGGAGGACGACGAACCCGCAGCAGGCGAGCAGGAAGAGCCCCTCCAGCGTTCGGGTCGAAGGGCCCCAGAACCGCGTGCCATCGGTCGAGGAGGCCTTCCCGAGGAGGAACGGAATGAGGCATGCGATCGCCATCATCACCGCGACCACCCGCCCGTCGTGCCACAACTCGCCCCGAAGGGCGGGCAGCATCGCGAGCGCAGCTATCGCGCAGAACCACCTCGGGTCGGCTCCGGACGGCGCGAGAGGAACCCTCTCCTCCCGCCAGCGCCGATCGCCCTGGCGGCAGAACCACGCCGCCCCAAGGGCCAACTCGATCAGCCAGACGATGCCCGTCGCGCGATAGGCCGCCTCGAACGGCATGTGGAGCGCCATCGTCGGAACGCCGACGACGGCGAGCGCCCCGAGCGCGTAGAGGAAGCCGGCGGCAAGGTGGAACGGCCACGCCTTGGCCGGGTGCGCCGCCGCCGCGAGCAGGTAGCCCGGGAAGAGCCAGACGGCGAAGGCGCCCAGCGGGGCGAGGAAGCCTCGATCGCCGGCGAGGGCGGCGCAGAGGGCCGCGACGAGGGCGGCCGTTGCGGCATACGCCGCCGCGCGGATCGCAAGCGAACGCCACCCCGTTCGCGCGGCCCGCAAGACGAGACGCTCGAACATTCCCCCCCTCTGCTCCGATGTGCCGAGACTGCCCCTGCTCTCGTTATCGATCCCCATAGGCGTTTCCTTGAGCCCCCGGGCCGCCCGCGGGGGGCTCCAGCGCCTCCCACCCCTCCGCTCCGGGCTCGTCGTGCGCGACCGTCCAGCCGAGCCTCCCGAGGAGAGTCGAACGCAGGCGGGCGTCCGCCTCCTCTCGGAGGACCACCATGCCCACGTGGAACCGGGCGAGGTCGGCGGGGAGCTGCTCCTCCGGCTCCTGGCCCGAGAAGGCGCGTTCGCACAGGGCGAGACGCGCCTCTCCCTCCCCGCGTCTCCCGGCGGCGGTGAACGACTCGAGGAAGAAGAACGAGGTGCGGACGTTGAAGAGCGGCGTCCCGGGGCGGAGCAGGACGAGCGCGTTGTTGAACGGGGCCGGTCCGAAGAGGACGGCGCCTCCACGTGCCTCGAGCCTCCCGGCGGCCCATCGGGCCGTGCTAAGGACTTCCTTGTCGGGGAAGTCGTGCGTTACCGCAGCCGCGTGGGGCGGGGCGATGCGCAGGGTCGCCTCGAATCCCGGCACCGTCATCGCGAAGAAGGCGATGGAGGCCCCGGCCATCGCGCCGGCCGGCGACATGATCGCGCGGGGGACGGCGCGGGCGACGAGCGCGACGGCGTAGAGCGTCGCAGGGACCGCCGGCAGGAGCCAGAGCACGCGGTAGAGGATGCCGCCGGGGACGACGCGCGTCACGAGCCAGGGGAGCGGCGGGACGAACGCGAGGAGGACCGGCGCGAGCGTCGCGACCGCCAGGTATCGCTCGTGGGGCAGCGCGCGGCGCCACCGCGCGGCGAGCCATGAGAGAGGCGGCAGGACCAGGAGGTAGAACGGGGCCGCGAGGTAGGACGCCCTCGCATGGACGCCGAGGCCCGAACCCGGGGCGAGCTGCGCGATCGGGAGCGTCTCGATCTCCGCCAGGGAGGTGGCGTAGCGCCGTCGCAGCCAGAAGACCACGCCGCAGAGGGCGAAGGGGAAGCCGAGGACGAGGAGCGCTCGGACCGGTCGCGGGCGGGCGGCGACGGCCCCCCAGAGCACGAGATGGAACAGGAGGAACGGGATCGCGAACGGGTGGAGCGCGAGCAGCCCGAGGCACGCGGCGAGGAAGAGCCCCCACCGGCCCCAGCTCCATCCCCTCCACAGCTCGATCGCGCACGCGACGGCTGTCGGGAGCGCGACGAAGACGAGGAGGCTCTTGTCCTCCGAGGCCCGGTGCATCAGGTGGTAGAGGAGGTCCGTCGCCTGGTACAGCCCACGCTCGCCCGAGAGGAGGGCGTACGGGAGGACCGAGAGGGCACCTCCAGCGAAGCCCCACCTGCGCCCGCCCAGGACGGCGTCGCTGAGGGCGAAGCCGGCGCACGGCAAGAGAACGGAGGCGATCACGGGGAGATCGGTGAGGAGCACCGGCGCGGCGTGGAGGCCGCACGCGTGACCCACGAGGGCGACGAGGAACCCGATGAGGTTGAGGAGGAACCTCGCGGGGATCGGCGCCCCGCTTCCGCTCAGGACGTCGCTCGCGTTGATCGCCTCGGACCCCATCATCCCCTGGGCGAGGACGGCGTAGTGGAAGTTGTCGCTCCCCGGGGAGCAGTAGGACCAGAAGTGGGGCCGCTCGACGACGAGGAGACCGACGATCGCGAGGAGGAAGATCGCCTCCAGAGGTCGCGAGGACGACACGCGTGGCACGCCGGTCGCAGCCAGCTTCGGCGAGCGGTCGCGGAGCAGGTAAGGTAGGAGCGCGGCGGCCCCGAGGAACACCGCGACGATCTTCCCCTCCTGCCAGACGTCGCCGCGCAGCGCGGGGAGCGCCGCGAGCACCGCGAGGCCGCAGAACCACCGCGGGTCGAGCGAGGGGGCCACGACGGGCCGTGAGTCGTCGCGCACGCGCGCGGGCCCGAGGCCGATGAACCAGGCGCCCGCGAGGACGAGCTCGAGGGCCCACACGGCAATCGCGGCGCGGAACGCGGCGTCGAACGGGAGGTGGAGGACCATCGCGGGGAGGCCGACGAGCGCGAGGCACCCGAGGGCGTAGAGGAACCCTGCGGCCAGGTGGAACGGCCAGGCCTTCGCGGGGTGCGCAGCGGCCGCGAGGATGTACCCGGGGAAGAGCCAGATTGCGTAGACGCCGATCGGCGCGAAGAACCCCGCGTCGCCCGCCAGGGTCGCGGGGATTGCCGCCACGGCGGCGTATCCGAGCGCGTACAGGGCCGCGCGCAGGGCGAGGGCCCGCGCGCCGGTCCGGTGGATGTGCACGATCGATCTGCGGAAGAGCGTGATCGCAGTTCCCCTCCATGTCCGTATCGGCCTTCCTCGGACTTTCCTTGATCGCGGAATTTGCGCGAATGTCCTTTCGGTCGCGTGCCGAAGAGAAGAAGGAGACGCCAGGACGCGCGGAACAAGGGCTCACGCGTCCGGGCCGCGCGGGGATCATCAATGGGGTTGGGGTTCTTTCTTGTGCTGGCACGCCTTCGCCCGTCGGGCGGCGCGTCCGACTGCGCCACCGCCGTCCAAGGAACTCCGCACCGCGGAACCTGCGGATCGCACGCGAGGAAGACTGCCGGGCGATGGAGAGAGGCTTGGCCGGTTGCCTGCGTGGCGATCGCGGTTACGCTCGTTCTCCACCGGCCGGCGGCGCCGTGGCACTCGGTCGAGGGCCTCATTCCTGCCATTCAGGCCGTGCTCGCATATGCCTGGGCACGGCAATCAGGAGGCCGACGGACGGCGCTCCTGGCGTGTGCGCTCACCGCGGCGTTGGCGACGAGGGGCGCCGTCTTCGCCGAGTCCTTCCGCGGCTCGCTCGGGTCAACGGCGTTGCTCGCCGCATGCGCTCTGTCGACCGCGTGCCGTGCTCGTGGACGGATCGCGCAGCGGTTCGCCTGCGCCGCCCTGGCAGGGCTCGCCGCCTCCTGCCAGGGCGTCTTCGCGATCGCGATTCCCCTCCTTGCGCTCCATTCGGCACATGGCGAGGACTCGCCCGGCGCGACAGGGCGCCTCCGCGCGGCGGCCAGCGTGCTGTGCGCGGGATTCCTCACGGCGTGGATCGGCCTTTCGTGGCGCCCCTGGGACTGGATGGGCGGCATCCCGGCGTCCGCCCTGGCGTCCGTGCCGGGGCCGTGGGCGGTTCGGATGCTCGACCCGGCGGGACTCGGCAGCTTTCTCGTCTTCGCAACCATCGTCGGGCTTCTGGCCGTCGGACCTGGCAAGGGGCGATGGGCGCCCTCCTGGGTGCTGCTGGCTTCGAGTGTCCCCTGCCTGCAGCTTCACGAGATCTGGAGCCATGGGCATGACAAGCTCCCAGGGCCCTTCTGCCTCCTTGCCGTTCCGTTGTCGGTGATCGTCGCCCGCGCCTTCGCGCGACTCGGGTGGCTCCGGGGCCGTGGCACCCCCCTGCTCCTCGCGCCCGCCCTGGCGGCGTTGGGAGTGTCCCTCGTCCTCCGATGCCGTTCGGACCTCGTGAGCGCCCGGGAGATCGTCAAGGTCGCCGAAGCCGCTCCCTTTGCCTTCGCCCTCCTCGTCGGGTCGTGGGACCTCCGCGACGTCCGTGTGCGCAGGCGCATGGCGCCCTGCTCCTACATCGCGCTCCTGACGATCCTCCTGTCCGGAATGAAGCGACCTGCATGACCCAGGTTCCACAGCCACTGTCGAGCCGCGTTTCCTGGGGCTGGATGCTCCTGCTCCTCGCGGTGGGTCTCTCCCTTCGTCTCTCGACGATTGCGCCCCCCTTCGCTCCGGACACCTTCGGCTACACCTGCGTCGCCATGGGGGGCGGCGCTGTGCCCCGGTTCGCGTCCCGGTACGGTCTCATCTGGCCACTCGCCGTGCTCGTGCGGCTCTTCGGGGAGACGCCGCACGTTCTCGTGATCTATCCGGCGTTCTGCAGCACGGCGACGCTGCTCGTGACATACCTCCTGGGTCGACGGCTGGTCGGCGAGTCTGCGAGCCGCTGGGGAACGCTCCTCCTCGCCCTGACCCCCGTCGAGGTGGCCTACGGAACGAACTTCCTCCCCGACGTCTGCGCAGTCTTCTGGGTATCGCTCGCCTTCCTTGCCGCGGTCCGTTCCCTGGATACGGGACGCCTCGCCCCGCTCCTCGTCGTCTCCCTTGCGTCGTACGTCGGGATCCAGACGAAGGAGGTCGTGGTCGCGATCGTCCCCGTCTTCCTCTGGCTCGCATGGAGGGCTGCGGCGTGGCGGGGCGTGTCCGTCCTCCTCCTCGGTTTTCTCGGCACGGCCTCATTCGACGCCTGGGCCTGCTGGTGGCTGTGGGGGGATCCGCTCTGGAAGGTGCGCGCATTCCTCGAGGCGGGGCTGAATGCCAATGTCTCCGCATCGAACCGCGGTTTCCTGGACACCACGCTCATCGGGACCCTGTTCTCGTCGCAGATGAGCCACGCTACCGTCCTGCCGATCGCGGTCGCCTCCCTGTGCGTCCCGGCCGTAGCCCTTCGTCCCCGTCGCATCCTTGTGTGGTGGCTGGCAAGCACGGCGGCCTTTCTTGTCTTCTGTGACCTTCGCTACGACAGGCTCGCCTTTGCGCCCCGGTACTTCGCCCACCTGTCGGTGCCCATGGCCCTCCTCGGCGGCGCGTTTCTCCAGAGGCTTCTGGGCCCCTGCCGGTTCCGAGTCGTCCTCCTCGGGATCGGCGCCTGCATTGGCGTCTACGTGGGTTGCGGCCTCCTATCTGCAGACGCGGCGCGGATGGTTCATCAGCGCCTGGTGCCGAGTCTCCTGGCGCCGACCCTCGTCTGTTTGCTCCTCGCCTTCGCCCCCCGCGTTCAATCCTGCCGGCGCGGTCCGTTGGCTGCGTTCCTGGCGATCCTGCTCGCGCTCCAGGCGGGTCTGTGGACCCGCGCACGCAACGATGCGCTCATCTCCAGACACGAGACGGAGGACCCTGCCTTTGAACTCATCGGCAGGCTTCCCGCCGGGTCGGTCCACCTGCCGCTCGTCCTGGGTCCTCGCGCCGCCTTCTGGTCTGGATTCACGGATGGACACCCCTTCTGCTTCGAGGAGTTCGTCCCGCGCTCGATGTCGGATGCCTCCTTCCGTGTCCCCCTGTGGGCCCCCCTGCGCACAATCCACGCCTCGGTACTCTCCAGGGACTCGATCCCCGGGCCCAGGTACTGGCTTGTCCACGAGGGTCAGGAGGAGGAGGCGCTGGAGACGGGGGCGATCCCCCTGTTCCGACGGGACCTACGGCTCCTGCTGTGGGATCGCGCCCCGAACGCGATCGAGAGGTTCCTCGCGGAGTCGAGGGAACTCGCGTCGCGCCCGACCCTGGCCGAGGCGCGCGCGCGCGTCTTCCTCGCTGCGGGCAGGCCCGAAGAAGCCGTCGCCGAGATCGGCCGCGCAGATTGGGAGGAGGATCCCTCGGGGCAGATGGCGCTCCTCTGCGAACAGGCGGCCGTCCGGGCCGGCTCCCAACCTCGCTTGAGTGATGTCCGCTCCTGGATGGCATCGCGAGAGCTCCTTGTGGACCCTGCGTTCGATGATGGAGAGCACCATGGGGCCTGGAAGCTGTTCACGAGACCGTGCGCGTCGGTGACGATGACCTCGGGCCACGGGCCTGACCCGGTCGGGGGGGTCCGAGTAGACGTGCAGCCGAGTCCGATCGACTCGCCGCGCCCATTTCTCTGGCAGCAGGTCCGCCGCCGGGGCAGCGAGCATCTCGTCGCGGGCTGGTCCTTCCGGATGCAGGGGTTCCCATCCGCCGTCGGACGCCTGATCGTGCGAATGCAACTCCTGGATCCCCACGGGAAACTCATCGGCGGCAAGGAGTGGAGCACCCGCCTCAGGGACTGCGGTTGGAGAGACCAGTCCTTCTCCCTCGAGCGGCCGCAGGTCGTGGGGCGCTCTGTCCGCCTCACCTTCCTCCTGAGTGGCGATCCGTGCTCGCGGGGCAGCATCTGCATCGACCGCGTCCACCTCCTCCGAATGGACGCCGGCCGCTGATTCGCTCCCTGCGTTCCAGGGCCGACACGGTCGCAGCGCGTCCCTCCCTGATCGCGCTAATCGTGCGAAAGTCCTTTCGGCCGCGTGCCGATGAGAGGAAGGGGAGATCGCGCTGCACGCCGCGGCGCCGGGCAGGGGAGGGGTCATGATCCATCTCGCCAGGAACCCCGCTTCCGTCTGGGAGGCGGCCTACCTCCGATTCCAGACGCGGGAGCAGGAGGTCCGGAGGTCGCTGCGCCGCCTTCGCAGGATGGGGGCCGACCGCTGGCCCAGGAACGCCCGCGTCGCGGAGCTGTTCTGCGGGTCCGGCGGCGGTCTCGAGGCGCTCGAACGCATCGGCTTCTCCGATGTCGTCGGCGTCGACCGCTCCCCAAGCCTCCTTGCGGAATACCGTGGCCCCTTCGAGTGCGTCGCGAGCGACTGCCGGGAGCTCGATGCGATCGGGAACGGCTCCAAGGACCTCCTGATCGTCCAGGGCGGGCTCCACCACCTCGAGCGGCTCCGCGACGACCTGCCCCGCATGCTCCGCGAGGCGTGGAGGGTCCTCTCGACGAACGGTCTGCTCGCGGTCATCGAACCCTGGTCGACGCCGTTCCTCTCGTTCGCTCACGCCGTCTGCGGCAGCGCCTGGGCGCGGCGCGCGAGCCGCAAGGTCGACGCGCTCGCCGCGATGATCGAGCAGGAGGGGGAGACCTACCGGACGTGGCTCGCAAGCCCCGCGTTCATCCTCGAGTCCCTGGACGAGCGGTTCGAGACGACGTGGAGCCGGGTCGCGTGGGGCAAGCGGCTGAGCGTCTCCCGCCGGAGGCCCATTCCGATCGAGGGGGGCAGATGAAGGGCATCATCGTCATCCCGGCGTACAACGAGGCGGGGAACATCGGCATCGTCCTCCGCCGACTTCGCGACAGCGGACTCCCGGAGGACCTCCTCGTCGTCGACGACGGCTCGAGCGACGGCACGCGCGACGTCCTGGAGCGGGAGGCCGTGCGGTTCATCCGCCACCCCCTCAACCTCGGATACGTCCGGGCCCTGCAGACCGGCCTCCGCTACGCGAGCCAGCACGACTACGACTACCTCGTCTTCATGGACGCGGACGGGCAGCACAACCCGGCCTACGTGGCGGACCTCAAGGCGCGCGGCCTCGTGGACGGCGGGCCGGACATCGTGATCGGGAGCCGCTTCGTGGGCGGCGCGCGCTACGATGCCCCGCTCGGCCGCAGGCTCGGGATGCTCTTCTTCTCATGGCTGACGGGGGTCGTCGGGACCAAGCGGATCCACGACACGACCTCGGGGTTCAAGCTCCTCCGCCGGCGCGCCTTCGACATCGTGATCGACCAGATCCTCGGCGACTTCCACGCGGAGATGATCATCTACTCGCTCCTCGCGGGGCTCCGCATCGAGGAGGTGCCCGTCCTCGTCGGGCAACGGAGGCACGGCGTCTCCATGTACAACTGGTTCTCGTCGCTCGTCTACCCGCTCAAGACCCTCATCGCGATCTCGGTGCTGTGGGTCGAGGTGAGGCGGAGGCGACGGGAGGTCCCCGTCGCCCCGATGGCCTGACCCTCTCCATGGAACAGCCGATGACGAAAAACCCATTCACCTCCGGCGGCACGATCGTGCTCACCTGCATCGCGCTGCTGGGGATCGCCATGACGCTCTGGCTCCTCTCGCGGCGGAAGTTCACGATGGCGCATGCCATCGTCTGGATCGGCGCCTTCCTGGGCCTCGCGGTGCTGGTGCTCGTGCCGTCGCTGCTCGCGCTCACGGGGCGCGTGCTGTCGACCACGGGGCCCGACGGCAGCCTGCGCCTCATGGCCATGACGGTTATCACCGGGTTCCTCCTCTTCCTCTCCGTGCGCGTCTCGGTCCTCACGCACCGGTTCGAGGACCTCGTCCAGCGGGCGGGCCAGATGGAGTTCGAGCTGCGCGAGCGGATCGAGGCGAGGCCGCAGGCCCAGGGCGCGCCTACGGCGTCGCCGGCGCACGTGGAGAGGTGCGCGCCGTGAGCGGGCCCGACCTGTACCAGCGCGGGTGGTGGGCCAAGGAGGGGCGGTACCGGGGCGCCGGGCACGCCGTCAGCCGGGTCTACTCCGAGGGAAAGGTCGATTTCCTCGAGCGGGCGCTCGACCTCCCCGACGGGGCGCTCATCCTCGACGTCGGCACGGGGAACGGCACGATGTTCCCTCCCCTCGCGCGGCGGCATCGCGTCTTCGGCGTCGACACCTCGCCCGAGATGCTGCGCGATCACATCGAGCCGGCGCGCGTCGGCCTCGCGAGCGTCCTCGACCTCCCCTTCCCCGACCGTTCCTTCGACCTCGTCGTCTGCTCGTGCCTCCTCCACCATGTGCCGGATCGCGCGCGTGCCGTGAGGGAGATGGCCCGCGTCTCCCGGCGCGGGGTCTACCTGATCGAGCCGAACCGCTGGAACCCGTTGCAGTCGATCTTCTCGCTCCTCGTCGCGGCGGAGCGCGGGGGACTCGACTTCGATCGAGGCTACCTCTGCCGCCTCCTCACGGATGCCGGCCTGCGGGTCGTCTCCTCCGCGACGTGGGGGATGACCTTCCCGAACAAGCTCCCGCGCGCCCTGTCCGCGGTCGCGCGGCGGCTCGAGCGTCCGCTGCCGATGGGAAACGTCTGCCTCGCGGTCGGCGTGAGGCCGGAGTAGGCCGTCCGCGCCCCTACGCGTACCGCTCGCGCAGCGCCGCCGCAATCCGCCCCGCCGTCGCGCCGTCCCAGAGCTCGGGGATGCGCCCGCGCTTCCACTCGCCGCGGAGCGCCCGAGCGACGAGGGAGGGGACCGCCTCGACGCGGTCGCCGATCACCTCGTTCGTCCCTTCGGTCACCGTAACCGGCCGCTCCGTGTTCGGGCGGAGGGGGAGGCATGGCACGCCGAGCCAGGTCGTCTCCTCCTGGATCCCGCCGGAGTCGGTCACCACGGCCCCCGCCGCCGCCTCCAGCTCCAGGAAGTCGAGGTAGCCGAGCGGCGGGACGAGGAGGAGTCCTCCTCCGGCGCGCGCGTCCGCCCAGGGGGTCGTCTGCCGGCCGAGCGCCGCGAGCCTCGCGGCCGTCCGCGGGTGGACCGGGAAGACGACCGGGCACGAGCGCGCCACCTCGTCGAGGGCGGCCATCACGCGCACGAGCGGAGCCTCCGCATCGACGTTCGCCGGGCGGTGGAGCGTGACGAGCGCGAACGACCTCGGCGCGAGGCCGATGCGCGCGAGGTTCCCTCGCGTCCGCGCCGCGGGGAGCGAGGCGGCGAGCGAGTCGATCATCACGTTCCCGACGAACACGACGCGAGCCGCGTCGATCCCCTCCGCCGCGAGGTTCGCGTCGGCGTCGCGGCAGCTCGTGAGGAGGAGGTCGGCGACCGCGTCCGTCACGACGCGGTTCACCTCCTCGGGCATCGTTCGATCGCGGCTCCGCAGCCCCGCCTCCACGTGGACGACGGGGATGCACCGCTTCGCCGCGACGAGCGCGGCGGCCATCGTCGAGTTCACGTCCCCGACGACGAGCACGACGTCCGCGGGACGGACGTCGAGGGAGCGGTCGAGCTCCGTCATCACCCGCGCGGTCTGCTCCGCGTGCGACCCCGATCCGACGCCTAGGTGGACGTCGGGCTCGGGGAGCGCGAGCTCCTCGAAGAAGACCTTCGACATGGCGTAGTCGTAGTGCTGCCCCGTGTGGACGAGCGTCGTGGAGAAGGCCGCGTCCCCCGCGAGGGCGCGCGCGATCGGCGCGATCTTCATGAAGTTCGGTCGCGCGCCGGCGACGATCGCGATCCGCACCGCCATCATCGACTCCCCGCGGCGCGGGCGCGCTCCGCGTCGACCAACTCGGCGAGGATCGCCTCCAGGCTCCGGGACACGCGCCAGGAGGGGAAGTGCGCCTCCAGCTTGCGCAGGTCGGACATGTAGCAGATGTGGTCGCCCGAGCGGGCCTGGTCGACGTAGGTCCACTGCACCTGGAGGCCGAACCGCTCCTTCAGCAGATCGAACGCCTCGAGGATCGACACGCTGTTGCCGCGTCCGCCGCCGAGGTTGTAGACCTCGCCCGGCCTGGGCGCCGCGCGGAATGCCTCGAACGCCTGGATGACGTCGTGGCTGTGCAGGTTGTCGCGGACCTGCTTCCCCTTGTACCCGAAGACGCGGTAGGTCCCGCCGGCGACGGCGACCTTCACGAGGTAGTTGAGGAAGCCGTGCAGCTCGACGCCGGAGTGCGAGGGGCCGGTGAGGCACCCTCCTCGGAAGATGCCGACCTTCAGGCCGAAGTAGCGGCCGTACTCCTGGGCCATGACGTCGCCCGCGGTCTTCGAGGCGCCGAAGAGGGAGTGGAGGCAGCGGTCGATCCTGCACGCCTCGGGGATGCCGTTCCGGTCCTCGGGCAGGGCGTAGTCGTACCGCTTGTCCAGCTCGACGAGGGGGACGTCGTTCGGCGCGTCGCCGTAGACCTTGTTCGTGCTCATGTGGAGGAAGACGGCCTCGGGGGCGTGCAGGCGGGTCGCCTCGAGGAGGTTCACGGTGCCGACCGCGTTCACGCCGAAGTCGAGGAGGGGGATCTCGCGCGCCTTGTCGTGGGACGGCTGCGCGGCGCAGTGGACGACGAGGTCGAACCGCTCGCGGGCGAAGAGGGCATCGACGCGATCGCGGTCCTGGATGTCGATCGCCTCGTGGACGAAGCTGCGGCAGGTCCGCTTGAGGCGCTCGAGGTTCCAGGTCGTGTCGCCCTGCGGGCCGAAGAAGACGGCGCGCATGTTGTTGTCGACGCCGACGACGCGGTGGCCGAGGCGGTCGTAGTGGGAGACGGCCTCGGAACCGATGAGGCCGCTCGACCCCGTGACGAGGACATTCATGGGGAGAATCGTCGGGGGGGGCGCGCCGGCGGTCAAGGAGAATGCCGCAATTCCAACGAACTCCGACTCCAACCCAAAGCACGCGCTTCCCGTGTGACCCTTCTAAGCGAGCGCGCCACCCCGGCGGACTCCCGACCGGGGCGGCGCGTCATATGCCCATCGGAGGGCGCGTCGGGCTAGTAGTTCACCCAGACGCGCACGGTGCGGGACCCGTAGACCGGCTGGACCCACACGGTCTCCCAGCGGCCGAACCCGCAGGCGTCGCTCACGAGCACGCGGCTCCAGTACCCCGCCTGAACGACGTACGTCTCCGTCCGGTACTCCCAGTGGCCGCAGGTCGGCATCTCGCGCGCGAAGGAGGGGGCCGGTTGCCGATTCCCGGACCCGAACCCGAACGAAAACGACCCGCCGTCGCCGAAGTTGAAGCCGAACCCGGAGTCGCCGTGGCTGCGATGGCGGTCATGCGCCTTCGCATCCGAGGGGGCCGCGCCGAGCACCGCGAGGGACATGACCAGTGCGCCAAGAATCTTCTGCATGACGTTCTCCTTCAGAGGGGTCGTGTTCTCCATTGCCGTGACACTCACGACGCCATGCATGCCGCAGAGATGGTGCCAGGGCGAAACTACGATAATAGTCAGCGTATCATTAGCAACATCATGTAGTTGTACGGAGAGTTCAAATATGCACAACGTTAGTTGTGTTAGTGTATGTTAGTATAACATCTTTCACGCCTGTGACACGCTCCTGGTACAGTGGTACACCCCGTGGACCCCGATTGCCGATAGGATCCCCGGCACATCGAATCGAAGGGGAACGGGGATGATCAACGGCACAATGACCTCCCGGCCCGCATTCGCGGCCGGCCTCCTGGTGTCCCTCCTGCTGCTCGGTCGCGCGCAGGCCGACTGGTGGCTGCACGCCTCGCAGCACGCGCCGGACGGGCGCTCGAGGCACGCGATGGCCACGGACCGGGACAACCACCAGGTGGTCCTGTTCGGCGGCAGCGGCGCCTCCACGCTCGGCGACACCTGGACCTGGGACGGCAACGACTGGTCGGCCCGCAGCCCGGTGCACGCGCCCGGCGCGCGCTTCGGGCACGCGATGGCCTGGTTCGCCGCGGGGCACCGCGTGATCCTCTTCGGCGGGCAGGGCGCGCAGGCGAACGAGCTGGCCGACACCTGGATCTGGGACGGCGCCGATTGGACGCCTCTGCAGCCCCTCCACAGCCCCACGCCCCGGCACTCCATGGCTGTCGCGTACGACGTCGCCCGGCAGCGGCTCGTCCTGTTCGGCGGCCGCGGCAGCGCGGGGGCCCTCGGGGACACCTGGGAGTTCGACGGCGTCGTCTGGGGCCAGCGGCAGCCGGCCGCCCACCCCTCGGCCCGTTCCTCACACTCGATGGCGTATGACGCCGCCCGCGGGCGGGTCGTCCTCTTCGGAGGGATCGACGGCGCGGGCAATGCCCTCGGCGACACCTGGGAATTCGACGGCGTGAACTGGACGCTGCGTACGCCGGCAGCCTCCCCCGACGCCCGGTACGGCGCCGCCGCGACCTACGACGAGGACCGCGGGATGGTAGTGATCTTCGGCGGGCGCGGCCCCACGAAGGACAGCAACGATGCCTGGGAGTGGGACGGCACGAACTGGTCGCAGCGGCCGGTGGTGTCGAGCCCGTCCGCGCGCAGGCATGGCGCGATGGCGTACGACTGGGTCCGCGGTCGGGTGATCTTCTTCGGCGGCACGGCGTCGAGGCGGGACCTCTGGGAGCTTTCGCCCGTCGACGCCTGCGCCGAGATCATCATCGGCAGTGGCGCGGGCGGAGGAGGCGGGCTCGACGTCTTCGGGAACATGCTCGCCAACGTGCGGCCCATCAGCCTCGCGCAGGTCCCCTGGGCGGCCTACAACCAGGCGGTCGGCGAGACGCGCCCGGCGTGCGGGAACCTGGACGGCGACCCGTGGGACGAGCTGGTCGTCGGCTTCGGCTCGTACCTCGCGAACGGCGGGTACCTCGCGGTCCTGGACGACGGCCTGCACCGCTACCGCCTCTTGAAGTGGCTGCGGGTCCCCTGGGCCGCGTACAACGCGGCGAACGGCTCGACGCGGCCCGCGTGCGGCGACCTCGACGGCGACGGGGAGGCGGAGATCGTGGTCGGCCTGGGGAACTTCCCGCGCGCGGGAGGGTACTTCGTGGTCTTCGGCGGGGACTCCAGCCGCTATGCCGTGAAGAAGTGGCTCCGGGTGAGCTGGGACGCCTACAACGCGGCGAACGGCTCGACGCGGCCGGCGTGCGGCGACCTCGACGGAGACGGGAAGGACGAGATCGTCGTCGGGCTGGGGACCTTCACCGCCGGGGGCGGGTGGGCCCGCGTGTACGACGACGCGTCGGCGGGGTACGCGTTCCTGATCAACGTGCGCCTCGACTGGTCGGCCTACAACAGCGCGAACGGCGAGACCTGGCCGGCGTGCGGCGACGTCGACCGCGACGGCAAGGACGAGCTGCTCCTCGGAACGGGGTCGTTCCCGACGCAGGGCGGCCTGTGCCGGGTGCTGGACGACTCCGCGCACAACTTCGCCGGCGTCGCCTGGCTCTCGATCGGCTGGCCCGCGTACCGCGACGCGAACGGAGAAACCCGCCCCGCCGTCGGCGAGCTGGACGGGACTCCGGGGGAGGAGATCGTCCTCGGCACCGGGCGCTACCCGGCCCTCGGCGGGCAATTCGCCATCTTCAACGGGTCCGACGGGAGCTACTCGCGCCTCATGTGGGGCCGCTCGCCTCGCCTCGCCTACGACCAGGCGAACGGCGAGGTCTGGCCCGCGATCGGGAAGGTCCGCTAGGCGCTACTTCGGGTTGAGCTTCTCATCGTACTTCGATGCGTTCTTCTCCCACCAGTCGCGCCACTCCTGCCAGCCGTCGAGCTCCTGGCCGGTGAGCTTCTTCAGCGCCTGCTTCGTCTCCTTGTGGAGCTGCTCCCGCGCCTTCTTCCCGTCCTGCATGCCCTTTCCCGCGCCCCCGACCACCGCATTCTCGCGGATGACGTCGACGAGGGCGTCGACCGCCTCCTTGCAATGGAGCGCCTCGAGGGAGTCGATCGCGGCCTTCTCGCCGGCGACGTCCTCCTTGTCCCGCTTCGGAATGTTCTTCTTCAGGTAGTCCTTGAGCGACGACACGCCCGCCGGGTCACCCGCGGCGCCCAGGGCCGCGAGGATCGCGGCGATCACCTTGTCGTGGTCCTTGTTCGCCGCGATGGCGCTCGCGAGGACCGGCGCGATGTCCGTCCGCCCGGCGAACTTTCCGAGCGCGCCGGCGGCGGCGATGCGGACGGAGTCGGCGTCGGCGGCGAGGAGCGCCGCGAGCGTCCGGATCACGCTCGGGTGCTGGACGCTGCCGAGCGCCGTCGCGGCCGCCGCGCGGTCCGCCTCCTCCTTCGAGGCATAGGCCTTCCGGAAGGCGTCGACTGCCTCCTTCGCCGTCTTGTCGTCCGCGTCCTCGGCGAAGAGGGCGAGGGATGTCGCCAGGATGCAGATTGCGAGTCTCATGGTGCTCACCTCCAGCCGTAGGTTTGCTCAACCCCCGAGGATACCGGAAGGGTGCGGTTTCGAACTCCAACTCCAACAGCCAACTCCAAGAAAATCCAACTCCAATTCCAACTCAAAGGACCTTTGAGTTGGAATTGGAGTTCGGCCACTCGTCGGGATTGTCACCCGAACCAGGCGCCGCTTGAACCACGCCGGAAATCGTGAGTTAAAAAAATGGGGCCCACTCCAGAGGAGTGGGCCCGCTCCAGGAATGGGAGAGGGATGCCTTGGTAAGGATCTCCTAGCTCAGAATCCCGACTTCGTTCACCATCTCGTCGCGCTCCCGTTCGAGCGCCTCCATCCGATCCGCAAGCTGGCTGATCTCCTGCGCGACCCGCATCAGGCGACCCGCCACGTTCACGAGGTTGTCGGATACGGCGAAGAGCTCGTCGGCGCTTTCCATCCTTGCCCCCTTCATCAGTCCATCGTCCTTGTTCACCCGCCGTTCCCTTGTCGCAAGGGGCCTGCCACGGAACCGACCCGCGGAGGAGGATGACCGCGCCTCTCCGAACCCCCATGGACCGCACGGATTCGGCCGGTGTGAGGAATGCTCGATACACTGTGCTTACGATCTCACACAGGCGGGGGAATTGGAGGATTGCAAACGCGCCGGGGAGGCGGCTGTTGGAACCGCCTGTCAGCGCGCGAAATGCGCCGGAGCCGCCGATTCGCGGCTTGCAAACGAACCGACGAGGAATTGCCCCGCCCCGATCGTCGGCGTGACCGTCGCCACGCGGCAGTCGGCCGAGGCGGCGATCGCGCGGGCCGCCTCCAGGGCGCGCTGCGGCCCCCCCGGTAGCCACCATGCGACGAAGAGGCGCCCGAGGAGCCGGCGCGTTGCCTCCCCCTCCGAGAGCGCGCGGGTCGCGTGCCGCCTCCCCTTCCGCAGGAAGCCGATCCCGACGAGCGGGGCGCCCTCCGCGGTCGCGTGCTCGGGATGTCCAGACCACGGGGTCCCCGCGAGGCTCCATCCCCGCCGCGACGGAAGCAGCGCGAGCGTGTCGTCGCTCAGGATGCGCACCCCATCGATGCGGCAGAGGTTTCCCGCGAGCGTCGTCTTCCCGCCGCCCGACCTCGCGGGGAAGGCGCACGCGCGCCCGTCCCAGACCGCTCCGCAGCCGTGCAGCAAGGCCCCCCCACGCTCGAGCAGCGCGCCGATCGCAAGCACCGGGCCGAGCGGCACAGAGAGAACGTTGTAGAAGGTCGGACGGTCGTCGGCGATCACCGCCTCCGCGGGTCCGCAGCGCGGCAGCCGCAGCCAGATTGGCGGCGGGGGGCCGTTCGGCGCGCGGGCGACGCGGAAAACGAGGGCCCCCCCGCGGCGCGACCCCGCCCCCCCCCCGCCCCAG
>ORJL011760076.1_pt1 | contig 25851 bp, 16 predicted proteins | sample 1779941 | NCBI WGS metagenome assembly ORJL01 (sample SAMEA104232317, study PRJEB22302) | groundwater metagenome | biome: forest; feature: aquifer; material: groundwater | place: USA | collected 2011-08-07 | depth 5.8 m
GAACGCCTCCACCACGAACTGCGGGTCCACACGCCCGCTGCACATGAGCCGGATCACCCGCACGTTGGAGGCGTACTTGAGCCGCGACACCCCGGCCAGGTCCGCCGCCGTGTACGTGCACCAGTTGCAGAAAAACGCCACAATCCGGGGCGTCCAGCTCCCGTGGCCGACAACCGCCTCTTTCGCATCACTCATAAGCCAGCACTCCTTCTATCTCACTGAATATCTCCTCGTCCTCGAAGAGGTTCTGCACAATCGACCCCGACGGACACGAGGCAACGCACGTCCCACACCCCTTGCAGAGCGCCTCGTTGATGTACGCCTTCCGTTTGTCCAGCAGGAAGGAAATGGCGGTGTAAGGACAAAGCGGGATGCATGACTTGCAGCCGGAACAGTCCTCCTCTCGGACGAACGCCGTGTTGGGCTCCTGCTCAATGAAGCCCTTGTCGATGAGCGAGAAGGCCTCGGCGGCTGCCGCGCCTGCCTGGGCCACGGAGTCCGGGATATCTTTTGGGCCCTGGCAACAGCCGGCCAGAAAGACGCCGTCCGTAAATGTGGAAACAGGAGCGAGCTTGGGATGGCGCTCGAGGAAGAAACCCTCGTTGCTGCAACTCATGTTGAACTTCCGGCGGACATCCGCGGCGTCCGGATGAGGTTCGAGACCCACGGCCAGCACGACCATATCGACGGGAATCTTGAGGATGCGCCCCAGAAGCGTGTCCTCCGCCTGCACGATGAGCCTGCCGGTGGCGCCGTCAGACGGGTCGGGATAGACGTCGGCCACTTTGCCGCGGATGAGGTTCATCCCCTCCTCGGCGATCCGGTTATAGAACTCCTCCATGCTCTTGCCGGGGGTGCGAATGTCGATGTAGAAGTTGTAGATCTGGGCGTGGGTACGCTCGTGAATCAGGTGCGCCAGTTTTAAGGAATAGAGGCAGCAGACGCGGGAACACCACCGATTCGTGTTCTCGTCGCGCGAGCCGACGCAATGGATGACGGCAACGGATTTGGGCGTCACGCCGTTGCGCATCACCACCTCACCGCCTGTGGGCCCGGAGGCGTTCACCAACCGCTCCACCTCGAGGGCGTTATAGACGTTGGGGTAAATCCCGTACCCGTAATAGGGCGTGCGCTTGGCATCGAATATCTTGAAGCCGGTCGAGACGATAACAGTGCCCACGGTGATTTCCTTGAGATCCTCCTGCTGCTTCAAATCGATGGCCTTGCGGTCTCCGCAGGCCTCGACACATGTCTTCTTGCACTTGCCGGTCTTTAACTCGATACACGTCTGAGGATCGATGAGAGGGACCGGCGGAACGGCCTGGGGGAAGGAAATGTAAACCGGTTTGCGCTTGCCGAACCCGAGGTTAAACTCATCTCTGAACTTCGGTTCCTTATAGACGCAGGCTTCGATGCACTCGAGACAACCTGTGCAAATGTCCTCGAGGATATAGCGGGCCTTGCGGCGAACCATGACTTTGAAGTTGCCGACGAAGCCATCCACCTTCACCACGTCGGAGTAGGTCCAAAGAGTGATGTTTGGATGGTTCCCCACCGCTGCCATCTTCGGACTCAGCACACACGCGGCGCAGTCCAGCGTGGGGAAGGTCTTGTCGAACTTGGCCATGTGGCCGCCGATGGTGGGCTCGCGCTCGACCAGATAAACATGCTTGCCGGCGTTTGCGAGGACGAGGGCGGCGTGGATGCCGGCGATGCCTCCACCAAGGATCAGCACTGTGGGATTGATAGGGACTCGCTTGACTTCCAATGGTTTATGGAAGGCGACGCGCTGAACACCCGCGCGCGCCAAAGCCATGGCCTTGCGTGTGGCTTCCGCGCGGTCGGTATGCACCCAGGCGTTGTGTTCGCGGATGTTCACCATCTGGAAATAGAACGCGTTGATGCCGCCCTTCTCGACCGCCTGGCGGAAGGTGCGCTCATGCAACAGAGGCGAGCAGGCGGCCACCACCACGCGGTTGAGCCGGTGCTCGAGGATGTCCTCCCGAACCATCTCCTGTCCCGGGTCCGAGCACATGTATTTGTAGGTCCGAGAGACGGCCACGTTCGGCAAGGCGGACACATACTTGGCCACCGCCTCCACATCCACCATGCCAGCGATGTTCGTGCCGCAGTGGCAGATGTAAAAGCCGATCCGGATGGGTTCATGTTTCTTGGGGATCATGGGTTAGTCTCCTAAGGATTCTGCCAAGAGTTCCACGACGTCACGCACCACCATCTTCTTCTCGCAACCGAGCGTCTTGAGGGCGTCCTCGAAACGAAACACCTCGTAAGGGCACGACACCGCCAGCACATCCGCCCCGGTTGCCACGGCCTCCTTTACGCGCCGATCCGACAACCGCTCCATCCCCTTGGACTTGTAGAAGGTATCCAGCCACATCCCTCCCCCACCGCCCCCGCAGCAGATCGAGTTCACCCGGTTGTGCACCATCTCGACCAGCCTCACGCCCGGGATTGCGTTGAGCAAAACCCGGGCCTCTTCATATGATCCCGCACGGCGTCCCAAACAACAGGAATCGTGGTAGGTAACCGTGTAAGGAAGCTTCCTCGAAAGCTTTGGTTTGAGCTCGTCAACGTACCTGGCAAGGAACGGAGTGGTGTGTTCCACCGGGTAATTGAAGCCGTAAAGAGGATACCGGATCCTAAACGCATTGTAGGCGTGGGCGTCTCCTGTGACGAGGCGGTTGAAACGGTATTTCCTGAAGATCTCCATGTTGTAGTCGGTGAGCGTTTCGAACAGACCCGATTCCCAGGTAAGCTGGCCGCAATCACCGGCGCATTTCTCCTCGTTGCCCAAAATCGCGAAGTCGATGCCCAGCGCGTCAAACAGCCTCGCGGTCGCGCGGCTGCTGTCCTGGCCGCGCCCGTAGTAGGAGGTGTAACATTCGACAAACCAAAGCACATCCACCGGCCTTCGGATCTCCGCCATCACCGGGACCGGGATCTTGGAGGTGCTCGTCCAGTTCACCCGCTTGCGCGAGGACTCACCCATGGGGTTGCCGTAGCGGAGGGTGTTCTGAAGGGACTTCTGCAATTCGGCGGGCATCTCCGGCAGGTTGATGAGCGTCTGTTCCTTGACCAGGGGCAGGAGCACGTCCGAAAGCCGTATCCCACGCGGGCACTTGGCCATGCAGGCGTAGCAACTCACGCAGCGCAACATGCTGTCCGAGTGGAACACCTCCTCGATCAACCCCCGCCGGAGCATATTGATGATCTTGCGGGGCGGATACTCCATGTACTCGCCGTAGGGACAGGTGCCTGCGCACATGCCGCATTGGATGCAGCTAAGAATGCGCTTGCCTTCAGGCGTCTCCAGGAGCGTATCCAGCGTCGTGTTGACCTGGCAACTCTCGGGTTCGGCGATTGCGGCTTCGGCTAGTGCGACCATGTTGTATTGTCCTTTCGTGGCAGTTTGCCGGCATGGGGTTGTTATTGCATGGCTTCCCAGAGCATTTCCGAGACATCCTTGACTACGATCGTCCCCTCGTTGCCCGTCGTCTTCACCGCGTCACGGAACATGGCGATGTCCTTAGGACAGGCGACCACCATCGTGGAAACACCATTCAATGCCACCGCCTCGCGCAGGCGGTTCTCCGCCGGACGTTCTTTGATGCCCGGTGTCTCTTCCATCCAGATTCGGCCCCCTCCCGCTCCGCAACAATAGCTCCGGTTGCGGTTGCGCGGCATTTCCACCAATTCGAGGCCCAAGGCGGACAAGAGACGGCGCGGCGGGTCGTACACCTCATTGTAGCGGCCAAGATAGCAGGGGTCGTGGTAGGTCACACGCCCGCTGAGCCGCTTCTTGAAAGGAAGTTTCCCTTCCCGCACCAGGCCATCGAGCAGTTGCGTGTAATGCAGCACCGGGACACCGTCCCCGTTGGAGCCATACTCGTTCTTGAGAGTGTTGTAGGTATGAGGGTCGGTGGTCACAATGGCATTGTATTTGGCTTTGGCCATGGTCTGGAGGTTTTTTTCCTTCAACATTTCAAACAGACCCTCCTCCCCCACCCTGCGGACGTCGTTGCCCGCATTCCGTTCCCCTTCATACAGGATGCCAAAGTCCAAACTCGCTTCCTTGAATATCGCCGCCGTCTTCCGTGTGATCTCTTCCACCCGGGGGTCGAACGAGGCGTAGTCGCCCACAAACCAGAGGTAGTCCACCGGTTCCTTGCGCGCGTCCTTGATCTTCCATCCAAGGGTCTGGGTCCATTTCGCCCGCAGTCGGTCCGACTTGCCAAAGGAATTCCCATAGCGTGTCACGTTCGCGAGCATATCCTGAACGGTGCGATCGATGGCCCCCTGGCCCACCAGGTGGCGCCGCATCTGGACGACGAGCGGCATCTGCTCGTTCAACACCGCGCACCGCTCCATACACGACATGCAGGTTGTGCAGGCCCACAACTCCCCTTCGGCGATCGCGCCCCCGATGAGCCGCGTCCCGCCGTTTCCGTCAACACTGGACTTCTTGCCCAAGCCCGCCGAAAGCAGATGCTTCTTGAGCTTCTGCACGATCTGCTGTGGCTGGAGGGCATAGCCAGCCGTGGCGGCGGGGCAAGCGCGGTCGCACCGTCCGCATTCCGCGCACGAAAAACCGTTCAACAACTGCTTCCAAGTGAATTCTTCCCAGCGCGAGCCCCCGGCAGCCGAGTCCTCACCGGCCCCAGCCAGCGACAAATCGCCCGGCGGGCGCAGGTTGCTGAAAAAGACATTGAACGGCGAAGCCAGCAGGTGGAGATGCTTCGAGTAGGGCAGATAGACCAGAAACCCGAGCACTACCATCATATGCGTCCACCACATCCCGTGAGCCCAGCCACGGGCGGTCTCGCGGACCATCCCCGAGAATAGGGGCGCGAGCATCGCGCCAAACAGGTTCCAACCACTCGCGGACACATCCCCCGCCACAATCCTGAACCCCGACCCGAAGAGCATGGTCACCATCAGGACGCCGATGAGAGTCAGGATGATGTTGGCATCCAGGCTCAGATGCAGGTGAGGTGGAGGGAAAAAGGCGCGTCGCGCCGCCGCCACACCCAGGGAAACCAGTACCAGGACTGCGAATAACTCGAGGAATAGCCCTACCAACGGGAGTTCGTCGGGATACGGTATGGGCAGGAACGGGAGCAGCCCGCGGGCCAGAGCCCACCAGAAGCAGGTGGCGTAGATGACGAACCCCCAGAAGATGAGAAAATGCGGAAGCCCGATGCTTCGCTCGTTGAACATGCGCGGCTGCAGCAGCACATGCCGCGCGAAGTGGAGCGCCCGTTGGCCGAGCCGGTCAAACCGGTTCTCGGGACGCCCGCGGCGCAACAGGCCGATCAGTTGCCAGGCTCGCCATCCGAAGACGCCGAGCGCGACGATCGTCAGAATCCACAACGCCGCAATTCCCGGCAGACCAAGGAAGGTAACCTTGACTGGATCCATAGCGGGTCATCCTTTGTGCGCCTTCACTTTTTCGGTCAGCACCGGCATCAGGTCAAGGGCATCGGCACAGACGCCAAAGTGCGCCCCGTCAAAGATGGGCGCCTTGGCGTCGGTGTTGACTGCGATGATGACTTGCGAACTTTGCATCCCCTCCCAATGTTCCGGAGCGCCGCTGATGCCGAATGCCAGATAAAGGCGCGGCTTGACGGTCATGCCCGACTTGCCCACCTGCCGGCCCAACGGAAGCCAGCCCTGGTCGATCACCGGGCGTGAAGCGCACACGGCTCCTCCCAGCGTCTGAGCCAGCTCCTCCGCCATAGCCAGGTTATCCTGCGCTTGTATCCCCCGACCCACCGCCACCAACACCGCTTGCTTGGTAATATCAACATCACCCGCCTCCGGCTCGATGAACTTCGTGAAGACCATCGCGGAGGGCGCCACAGGCACTGTGACTCTCTCCACAGGGGGGACTTTGCCGGACTTGCCCGCCTCGGCCGCAAAGGAGCCGGGATGGATGCTGAGGATGCCCCGGCCACCGGGCAGAGTGACATCCGTGAAGATTTTTCCTCCAAACAACTGGCTGGTTGCCACGAACCCATCCTTCTCGATCCGGGCGTTCCGGCAGAAATTGACGAAGGGCAGGCTAGACTGCGCGGAAAGGATCGAGCCAACGCCCATCGATAGGTTGGTCCCGCCCAGCAGGGTCAAGCCCACCTGCTTCTGCGCGATCAGGCCCTTGAGCACCCCGGCGACCGTGCCGGCGGCAGGCAAGTTTAATTGTGGGTCATCCACCAACAGCACGGAGTCCGCCATGCCCAACTGAACGGCGAGCGGCGCGCCCTCGCTGCCGAGCAACGCCACCAACAAGGGAGACTCCGTCGAGTCCGCCAGTCTTCGCCCGAGCCCAAGCATCTCGAAGGTGACTTCAGAGAGTTCACCTTTGAGGTGTTCCGCAACTACCAGAATGGGATTTGCCATAAGCCTCCTTTCGTTAGATGACACTATGTTCCACGAGCACTTTCACGATTTGGTCCGCTACCTCCTCGGGCGTGCCTTCCAGCATCCGCGCCCTGCCCGCCACCTCCGGCTTGTACATGGCATCCACCACCACTCGACCTGGGACATCAGGAGCAGGCGCCTCCACGGTCTCGATCCTGCCCGTCTTCATCACCGCACGCACTTTGGCGATCGGCACGTAACGTGGAGCCCTCTCGGCGGATTGGATGCCGAGAACCGCCGGCAACGGCACGCTGAACTCCCCGCGCAAGCCGCCAGCAAACTCCTTCGTGGCCACAACCCCACCCGCCACGACACGGACGGCGGTCACCACCCCGAGGTATGGCAACCCGAGAAGGTCGGCCAGAAACGGGGCGATCTCGCCCTCCAAATCATCGATGGCCTGGCTGCGAAGCAGGATCAGAGTGTCAACGGGCAAAGGCTGGCCTTCCGGTTTGAGAAACCGCGCCAAAACGCCGGCCGCGCCGCTGCTCTGCATTGCCCCCATCTCTCCAACAAGCTTCACAGCCCGGTCCGCCCCTTTCGCAAGTGCCGTGAAGAGAGCATCATCCAATTCAGGCGAGTCGAGCGCTACCACCGTCACCTTCCCGCCATGCTTTTCCTTCAGCAGCAGGGCCTCTTCCAGCGCGTGCTCATCGGGATCGCTCAGCTTGAATCGCAGCAGCTCGCCGTCCAGGGATTTGCCATCCGGACCTACGGACAATTCCTCGACGGTATCCGGCGCCATCTTCAGCAAGACCATCAGGTTCATAGGCGAAAAACAGGAGGGTTATGACGTTGCATAAGCTCAAAACATTAACCCGAGACAATTAACCAGAGTTCGTCATAGGCTATATCACTGCTTCTATAACACTTAATCTACATTTAGCTAGCCAGAGATTGCTTAAAACTTATCCTTTATTGGCCTCCCAACGGGCTTGGAGACGCAGTCTGGGATTGATCCCGGGCGCGCCCGAGGGTAGTGTCGGCTTACATGGACCAACCTTTAGACGTCCGGATCGACAAGTGGCTTTGGGCTGCGCGCCTCTTTAAGACGCGCTCGATGGCGATTGCCGCCTGCCAGGCGGGCCATGTCAAGGTTGGAGACCAGCGCGCCAAACCCGCGCGACCGGTCCACGTGGGTGACATCCTCTCGGTCCAGTTCGAGGAGATGACCCGGACGGTCAGGGTCGTCGGCCTGCTTGACCGCCGTGTGGGTGCGGCCGTTCTCAAGGACTACCTCGAAGACCTTACCCCCGCCTCGGAATACCAGAAGCAGAAAGAACAGCACTTGGCGGCGGTTTTCCAGCGGCCCAAAGGAGCGGGCCGCCCCACCAAGCGCGACCGCCGTGTCATGGAGCTGATGGGCTTCGGACACCCCGAACCTGGGGACGAAACCGAGAAGTGAATCACGCGGACCTTAGCGGCAGCCGAGCGAAGGAAATCCGACGGAATGCGGCAAAATCCGGCGCAAGGGTGCGTGCCGGAATGCGCCGGATACTCACCGGAGAATCTGGCAACATCCGGCAAGAATCGGCGAGGATGGGCCCGCCGGATTCCGCTGGATTCAGTCGAGTTGAACCATGAACTTGCCTCAGGTTAGCAATTTCCATGCCGTCGGACAGGTCGCCGACATTCCAGATTCCGACCCGGTCGGAGAAAATGGAGATGCTGGCGCTTGCCCGCAAATGCTCAACCGCGCTTCAGCCATAGGTGGCGGATGACGATGACTCCCGCTGGCAGGTCGTTCTCGACGTAGATGAACGTGCGCTGGTGCTTGGAAATTGCGACCTGCTCGGCAAACGCCGTCGCCGCCGTTCGTGGACAAGACTCCGGGCCAAACAAGGTCGGAATCGGTTCTTTGCGGCTGGAGGCCAGGGCCTCGGAAAGCTTGGGGACAAGGGAATAACCCCCCCCGCGCATAGCCGACCATCATCGCACTTTGCATCGCCCATGCGTAATCGCCACGCGTGAAGCGGATGAGTCCTTCATCACAATATGCCGAACCTGCGGGGTGTTTTCGGTCCACGGGCTTGCACTCGATGAAGAGGCCGTGCTGCGAGTTCATTACCCCGGCAGGCCGGTCGATGAACTCCACGAGAAGGTCCGGCATTTTGTCGGGATTGCGACCATCGAAATTGCGAACTTTTGGTTCACGGCGTATTGAGGCGAATACCTGACGGTCAAACCCGCCCACCACACCCTTGTCGAACACTTCATCGTAAAGCCGTTCATAGAGCTCATGCGTAACGGTGTCTTCATTGGCGGTCTGCAGATCGAAACCCACCCGTCCGCGATTCGTCATCAACGTCCATGCTGCGCAAATGGCGACCTCAACGACCAGATGAAGGCGCAGGGACAACTTCGGATGCGGCAGGCGAATCCCCTCGTTGGTAGCCTCGAACATTGCCAGCGTCATTCGTCAGGTCTGGAAGACATCGAGGTGTTCGCGGACAAGCTCCGCGCCGAGCAACCGCGCCCGGCTCGGTGTCCAGTAGCGATACTGGCTGAGCAACGCCACGAGCAGCCCCCCCTCGACTTGCTGAATGATGCGTGTGCTGCCGGTGTCCTCGGCTAGTTTGAGCAACACCTTGCGGAACAAGTCGTCCGGCGCGGGCATCTTTGTGCCGCGTTTCGAGATGAGCAGCAGGCCGAAGGGCGCGGAGGTCTGGAGGAAGGCCGCTTCTGGCTTCCAAAGTTCAACATGGGCATCATCGCCCGTAACCTTGAAGAAGGGGCGCAGGATGGATTCGAGCCGCGCGCGGAAACGCTCACGTTCCACCAAGCGAGGTGGGTTGCAGGCACGTTGACGCGACTCGATGTAGGGCATCGCCACTTCAACCGTGTCGCGCACGACCTCCATGTCCTTGCTGTCGAGGCCAAACAGGCCTCCGAAGAAAGTGTCTATGTCGTCGAAGACCGACACATCGCGAGCGAGGAGTCGGTCGGACAGTCTGGCGACCCTCTGGCGTTGTTCGGCTGATAGTTTCTCGAACGGGAAAATCGGGCAGTCGTCCACGTCGGCTTTGTCCAACACTCGCCGCTCCACTCCGAACCGGGGCTTGGTGCAGAGAGCGAAATACATTCGCAGCAGGGTGTGTGAGAAAAGGTGGACGTAACGGCACAGAGTCTGGCCATCCGGATGGCCGGCAGCCGAAAACCCGTGAAAGTTGCGAGTGTAGGCCACATCATTAAGGCTCAAGAGCGCCCAAGCATGAGCCCGCTTCGGCCCGGGGGCTTGCTTCATCAGCACTAGCGGCTGCCTGTAATTCTCTAGTCCTCCCGCCCGGTAAACCGTAGCTCGCTGAAACTCTGGAAGGCCCGTGACATCCACTTGGAACTCTCCCGCCTCCGCACGAGTCAGAGTCGGAAGACCCAGCAAATGCAGGGCGCTCGTCGGGGCACCCTTTTCTGCGATAAAATATCCCTGCCTACTCGGAAGCCCGAGACCCTTCCAATAGTCGTCGAGCGAGCTGAAGCCCCGCGTAGTTAAGCGACTGATGACATCTGCATCCAACGCAGTGCCCAGCGCCAGCGCCTTCCAAATCCACGGCAGCGCGAACGTCGCTTCGACCTCGATTGGCTGAACGGACTTCGCATCAATCCGCATCTCGCCATTTCTATTCAGCGAAGTGTCATACCGCGGAGTGATGAGGCGCAACGTGTGGCCCGTCTTGGGCTGACGATTGCGAGCGAATAGCAGCATGAAGGGCTGTCCCATCTCAGGCCAGACTGCCGTGTCGGAGAGATTCGCGCCGTTGATGATTCCCGTGACCTCGACCAACCGCAGAAAGGTGTCGCGAGCGCCGCGCGGAACGTCTTCTTGCTTGAGCAGGATCCGGGCGGGCAGCGCCATTGCGATTCGTCCGCCCGGTTTACACCACTCCGTCACCTTCCAGACAAACGGCAAATCCGGGCCGAAGTCAGGATTCTCATACGCAGCCGCGGTTGCTTCGTCCGCACGGCGGGCGATGATGGCTTTGCTGAGCCGATTGAACTCCTCCGCAAGTGGACGCTCCTTGCCCTTGAGGCTGGTCCATGGCGGGTTGCTGAGAACGAGGTCGAACTGTCCGTCGAAACGGTCACCGACATGCTCGGCCAAGCTGCCAGCAACCGGGCCCGCTTCCGGGTCGATGCCCTCGCGTCGGAAGTTGAAAAGCACCTTGTTGCGCAGCCTGTTGAACCCGAGGTTCTCCGGCGGCACGGGTTTCGGGTCGAGCTCGATGGCGGTCAGGTAAAGGCTGAGCGCGGCGAGCCTGACCGCCGACTCGCTGATGTCGAAACCGACAAGCTGCTCGTCGAGAATCTTACGGATGGCCTTTGTATCGGGGCGCTCGCCGGTGGCTTTCCAACGTTCCTGGTAAAGTCGCCGGAATGCGAGAACCAGAAAAACAGAAGCACCGCAGGCTGGGTCGAGGACGCGGACTTCATGGGCGTTTGAAAGCTTGGCGAAAGCCTCATCAACCAGCGTGGCCGCAATGTTGCGCGGGGTGTAGTGGACGCTCGTTTCCTTGGCAGTCTCGTGCTCCCACTTCCACGCAAAACGCTCATAGACCTGACTCAGCAGGCCAACGGGAATGTGGTTAAAGAGGAAATGCCCGAAATGAATGCGGAGTGGAAGTTGGTAATCTCTGTCCCCGACAGGCTCCTCCCCGCGAATGATGGCGTTGAGATGGGTGAACAGGTAGCCGTCAGAATCCTTGCCGGCCTTCTCAAAGAAACTGCGCTTGCCGTCCTCAGTGAGCGGAAGCAGGTCGCCATTGAAAGTCTTATCGAGCCAGGCCGAAGTGCGAGCTGCGTTCTCCGCATTGGCGAAACAGTCGAGAACGCTTGTAGCCTTCGGTGCGATGTTTTGGCGATCACTTTCGCGGACGACTTGCCGGTCGCGCAAGAAGCGGAAGAACAGCGCGCGTCCCATTAGCGACAGAACGTCAGTGCGTTTCAGGTTCAACGCAGCGAGCCGGTCAGCAACGCTCCACACCAGCTTGAACATCGCGGAGAAAACGTAATCCGCCTCTTTGGGTTCTCCTTCTCCGTCATACTGACCGTGAGCAAGACGCGAGAAAAAGGTCAACGCCTCCGGTGTCCCGGGCTGGTACAGCTTCCAGTCGGGCGTTTTGTCCTCCAGCGATACCGGCACAACCGCCAGTTCGCCGGGGCGGACGCGTGCCATGAAGGCTCGGTCGCCACGACAGGCAAGCCTGCGCCGCAGGGTCTTGAGCTGCAGTTGCTGTTCAGTGGGCCCTTGGGCCAGGCGGCTTTCGTTGACGATGAAAAGCAGAGGCCGCCCCTGACTTTCCGCGACGCCATCAGGCAGGAGGCGGCCGGTCGGAGGCTGGCTGGCGTCATCCTGCTGCAGCAAATCGAGGTAGTCCAGCAGTCCAGAGGACGCCGTGCCACCCAGGTCGTGAAAGCTGAGGCTGGGAACGCCGTAGTTCTGAACCTCGGCTCTCAAATTTAATGTTCCGGCGCTAGGCATGGATGTCTCCGCAGATTGCCGACCCGTCTGAAATTCTGCACGTCACAATTATCCATGTGTGCCGCGTCTCATTCGTGACTTTCACGAGCGCATGATGAGGTAGAGGGTGGGACAAAAGCGGTCCCAGGCAAAAAATATTCCCACGGATTCGTGCACGGTCCGAGCCCCGTGTTTGTTGCGCGGCATACTGGCTCCAGTCGGGTTTGTAGCCATCTTGCCGTCTCTGGAGACAGTGCGAACCTGTCCCACGAGCGCGGATTGAGGCCCGCCTTGCCGGCCCACCGGGCAGAACCCCAAGTCCAGCTAGATTCCGAGTTGGCTTCATCTTGCGCAATGCCCACGGTTGTAAGGGTAACGCCGAACTTGTGCACGACAAAACTGGACGGGGCTTCCGGAAGAGGGTGGCGCCTCCTGCGGGCCGTGAGGATGGCGCTGTCCTGACGCCCAACGGATGGCGGGTGGCGCCCACGACCTACCCGAGCCTCACTTCCTGAGCCGGCGGGCGAGCGTTCGCAGGATGGTGTCCAGGACGTGATCGAGTTGTTTGCCGACATCCTCTGCCAGAAATCGCAGGACGAAATAGCCGTTCTCCTGGAGGAGTGCGTCCTTCCGCCGGTCGCGCCGGTAGGCATCGGGATCGGCTAGATGTTGGCCGCCATCCACCTCGACGGCCACACCCGCCTCGGCGCACCATAGATCGACCTCCATCCGTCCGCATCCGTCGAAAGCGATTGGCAGATCGGCGTTCAGGCGGAAGCGACCGCTGGTTTCGGGCAGCGTTTCCAGCCTCCGATACAGGAACGCCTCGCTGGCACTCCGGGCCCGCGCCGCTCCCTCACTCTCTGGCGATGGCGACCGGGCGGCGTAAACGAAGAGGCTCGCCAGAGGCGTGTCCACCCCGTCACGGATGAGGCGGCGCACGCTCGCGACATAATCCCTCTTCCATGCCGGATCGATCGGAAGCGGAACCTGCGTGGGCCAGCCGGGCACGGCGCTGGCGGGCAACAAGAGCGTGTAGCCGACCGCTTCATAACCCCGGCAGCGCCGGTCGAACATCCTCGCCAGCATGGGGACGCCAAGGTCGGCGTAATCATAGACCTGCACTTCCTTTTTACCTTCGTGAAGGCGGTGCAAGCGGCCAACGTACTGGGCGATGGTTCCCCGCCACGACACCGGTAGGACCAGGAACAAGGTGTCGAGTCTGGGATCGTCGAACCCTTCGCCGATGTAATGGCCGGTGGCCAGTATCAGGCGGCCCGCATTCTCCGGGACGGCTGCCATTTGCGCGGCCACCGCCCGCAGGTCTTTCTTGCCCATTCCGCCTTGCAGGGTGATCACGTGCGGGAGCTCAGGCGCCAGCCGTTGAGCCAGATGCTGCAAGTGTTCCGTACGCTGGGTCAGTACCAACGGGGTCCGACCCTCGCGCACGGCGCGGGTCACGTCGTCACAGATAAGTTGGTTGCGCGCTTCGTCACTGATCAACGCCTCGTAGAGCGCGTGAAATTCGGCCCGCGGGTTCGGCTCGGCTGTCTCCACCATCCGGAAGTCTGTGGGACGGACGAACACCTGGTGAGTGAAAGGGTGCGCCGCGGCCTGTTGCTTTGCATCGACGCGATACCGCACGGGGCCGCACTGCATGAAGATGATGGGGTGGTGGCCGTCCTTGCGGGCAACGGTGGCGGACAAGCCCGTGACATACCTCGCCTTGGCCCGCCGCGCGACGAGTTCGAAACTTCTCGCGGACAGGTGGTGACACTCATCCACCACCAGGTGGCCGTAAGCCCCCACCAGGTCGTCCACCACGCCTTTGCGGACGAGACTCTGTATGATCGCCACATCCACTGTTCCCGTTGCCTTCCTTCGCCCCCCGCCAATCCGCCCGATCGCTTTGGGCGGCAACCCAAGGAACGTGGACAATCGTTCCACCCACTGGTCCAGCAATTGCCGGCGGTGAACGAGGACCAGCGTGTTAACGCCGCGTTGGGCGATGAGCCAGGCGGCGATGACGGTCTTGCCGAACGCTGTGGTAGCCGACAGAACGCCCGTGTCGTGCGCCATCATGGCCTCTGCGGCCACTTGCTGCTCTGGCCGAAGTTCGCCCCGGAACGAAACGCTCAGAGTGTCGCCACGCAGGCGTTCATCGCGAACGACCGGCTGGATGTGCAGCGCGTGTAACGTCGCCTGCGCCTCCTCCAGACAACCGCGGGGCAGAGCGATGTGCCGTGGATGATCCTCGGCGCAAGCGATGATCCGCGGCTTGTCATAGGTGGGCAGACGCATCGCCTGGGCGCGATAGAACTCAGGGTTTTGAAATGCCGCCAATCGAAGCAGCCGGTTGCGAAGCCCCGGAGGCAGGTCATCCTTGGCAATATACACCTGGTCCCCAACAACCAGTTCCAGACTCTCGGGCACCGGCCCCGCGACCGGGGTTTCCTTCGGGCGGCGCGAAGGAGGCGCCGTCCAAGGAGTCTCCTCCTCCTCGTCCGCGAGCACCAGACGCACCCCGACAATCCGTCCCCTGCCCTCGGCATCGCGCACGACCGCCTCGGTTTGCGCGCGGCTAATCCTTCGGACAGATGACAAGAACGTCCACTGATCAGGGTATGGCTCGAATTGCTCGTCCAGAAAGACGCTGTTTCCTCGAGCCCTCGGCTGCTTTTGCAGCGGCAGGGCGATGAGGTTACCGAATCCTCCTTTGGGAAGGGTGTCCTGGTTGGGGAAGAGTCGGTCATACGAACCCAGACCGATGTCCGGACGGCTTTCCATCGTCTCGGTGAGGAGGTGCGCGCCCAGGTTTCGCGCCATGCGCGCCGGGAAGGCTTCCTCAAAGAAGAGCCAGACATGCCCGCCGTTGCCCGAACGCGATCTCTCGATCGCTGCTGGAAAAGCGAGCCGCCAGCATGTTTGCATAAACGCCCCGGCATCCTCCCGCCAGGCGTCCCCATCGAAATCCACCGCCAGAAAGTAACATGCCTCATCCGCGAGCATTGGATAGGCTCCCATTGTAAAATCGCGTCCGCGATCGTCCTGTCCGGAAAGATGCCAGCGGATCACATCATCGTTTACCGGAAGCAAACGCCGGTTCGCGCAATCGGCGCATTTTACCCTCGGCTTGTCGCATACGCCGCGAGCCCATTCGTTGGCGCAAGCAGGCTGGTAACCCGCTCGGCCGGTTTTTCGACTCTCAAATCGACGCGGATACACATCCTCGCGCCCTCGAAACAGGGAGCGGAACAGGGCGATCTTGGCGGCGGGCGCGGAATCCTGCGTGACCAACCCATCCCCTGGATTCGGGGCGGCAACCTCGGCCTGGACGATGAGCCCATCTGGGAACGCATCCGCAGTCATTCCGCGAGGGTAGCGCAAATACGCGAGTGTGTCGATGGGCGGGAAAACGACGGTTACTGCCTGAGATGTAGGATGGGCCACGATAGGCGCTCTTGCCCCGGAGGAGGAAGGTAGCGCCCGCTGTCCTCAGCGGGCCGGAGAGGCGGTCGAACGTCCAAGACGGCGCGATAGGGACATCGCGCCCTACCCACGGCGTACCGGCTCGCTGTCCTGAACGGGCTGCGCTCGCGGTCGAACGTCCGAAGCGACGCGCGTGGACCCAAGGAAATTGCTTCGATTTCGTCGGCGCACCAAGAACCGGTTTGGCCCGGCTCCAACCTGCCCGCGACATGAGTCCAGTGAATTCGATCTAGCTCCGGCGAAACCGATGCCACAGCCGTTGGAGCATTCCGACTGGCTGGGCTAGCGCGTCGCGCAGCTCCACCCCCAACCCCTCAGTTGGGATATACGCCTCTGCGGAACTCAGGGCTGGCCTCCAAGACCGTCTTTGAGTCTGTTTGTCAGTCTAGGTGGCTTCCCAATCCGGGTGGGCGGCCTGATTTCGTTCATCCATGAAGGCGTGCGTGACAAGCCAAGGCTACCGGCCTTTATGGCGCCGCCCCCGTGATCAGGCGCCGCGATTGGGATTGCAGCCTGACACCGCACCTGCCAGAATATTCTTCAAGATGTCCGACGCGCACGACAACGACGCCCTGAGCTTTGTTATCCATCCCGCCGGTGGGGGGTGCGAGGTGCCGGTCTCCTTGCTGACCCAAACGCTTGCCACGTTGCAGGAATTGGTCCACTTGTTCGCGCTTCAGGAGGAAGGGCGGTCCTTGCGGCAGCGGCTCCGTCTTTCTGAGGAGATCAAGGGCAAATATGTTCTGCAATGCTCTCCGCCGCAACCCGGCAGCTTCGCCTTCACGGGCCACGTTCGTGGCGGGCCCGGCGATCTCTTTGCCAGCCAGAACGTTGCCCATGTCGTGGCCAATCTCCACCGGTTCACCCGCGCCACGGTGGACGGCCAGGCAGATATCCTGCCACAGATCGTCCCAGACACCCGGTTGCGCCATCGAATTCTCACCCGCCTCATCTCGCTCAGCCCCGCGCCCGGCAGTGGATACCTCCACGAGTTGTGCAACGGGACCGGTCCTGCCACCGCGCTCGAGGAAACGTTGCCGAACCGCATCGAATCGCTCCTCACGTCCCCGACCGAGCGCGATGAACTTCAGACTGTGACCGGCAGGCTGGACGCCATCGCGTTTGGGGAGCACAAGCTCACGATTATTTATGCGCCCAAGCGCCGCGCCCTCGAATGTTTCTACGACGAGGACCTGGAGCCGATGCTGTTGGAGAACCGACGTGACCTGATCCAGGTCACAGGTCGCGTCATCATGGACGACGACAACCACCCGAAGAAGATTGTGGAAGTGGAGCAAATTCGGGATTTGGACCTCTCACCGTTCGTGGTGGGTGAAGTCACAGGGGGCGGCTTCCGGCTCCGACCGCGGAAATCCGTCCCGCTCCAGCCCTCGCTTAGCGAGACGGAGCAACTGATTTGCATCGCGCATTCGGAGTGGGATTTGGATGTTTTCGCCCCGACGCGGGGCGAGCTGTTCCAAGAGTTGAAGGAGCAGGTTTTGATGCTCTGGATCGAATTCGCGCGGGGTGCGGACGAGGCGCTCTCCGCTCCCGCCCGGCGCGTGAAGGAACAACTGCTGAAGGATTGGGAGGAACTACCCGATGCCAAAGGATAAACGTGACGTTGAGGCTGGCTTGCTCTCCAAAGGTTTTGAACGGCGGACCTCAGACCACAACTACTTCATCTACGTCGCGCTCGACGGCAAGAAGTCGCTCGCCAAGACCAAGACCAGCTTTGGCCGAGGCTTCGACATTGACGATCACCTGCTTTCGCAGATGGCTCGGCAATGCGGTGTCACCAAACCCCAGTTCCTAAGGTTGGTGGAGTGTCCATTGTAGCGGCCCGAATACGAAGCCTTCCTTCGCCAATCTGGGAAGCTCTAGTCGCTCGCCCTCGAACCCGGCTGCTGTTCCCGTAGCCGCGCGGATCTCAGCGTCTCAATACAACAATATGAGGACGGTGGCTTGTTGCGCATCCTTCACCACCTCCTCGAACTTTCGCTCCTTCGTGTAAGGCTCTTTCAGCTTTGCCGCCACCGCTGGCACCGATTCAAGGAAACCGAGGAGATAAGTGCTTTTCACCGCGTAATTCATATTCTCTGGTAGCATGCCGGTCGTAGCCAGCGCCGCCCTCTGGCTCAACTTCGCCACCACCACGCCGATAACGTTCCCGCGCTCATCCACCAGCGCCCCGCCTGAATTCCCCGGCTGTATGGCCGTGCTAATTCTTCCACCTATCGGCAAATTCAACCACCAAACGGTATGCTCTCGCTGTAGCCGAGCAGCCACCACCGAACCAGATCAAGTTCAGGCGTCCTTCTTCCGATTGGTGAAGTGCATAGTGGTCAACGTACTCGGTCACGTTGTACGCGGCCCAGAGCGGGGCACGGACATCCTCAAGTCGTTGCCCTTCCCCTGCTCGCACAAGCGCCGCGTTTCGGTGATACGCTGGTAAATCGGGGAACCTAGGCGGCCCGCTAGCATGCTCGCGCCGCAGCCTGCCGCAGAGGGTACCCGAACCGTGCATCCCGAAGTTGTTGGTAAACGAGAGAAGTCGGCCAATCCCGGCCAACGGGGGTTGGGAGCACCAACAACATCGGGATGCACCGGTACCCGAAGATGTGCCTGATTCAGGCTCGACGAGACTGCCCGAATATGCTAATGTCCAGCTAATAGCACGATTACACCGATCCTATGAAACTGCTGCTTCTCGTTTCTGCCCTGATGGCCCCGTTCGTACTCGCTACCAGCGCCCTCGCCCAAACAGGCCCCTACTACCCATCGGACTGGCCGACGCTGCGAGATCCGACGAAAGTCGTCCACTACGTTGTGACCGACGGAGGCTTGCCCCACCCCGGCGGCAGTTGGATCGCCGATGCGCTCCAGATCCTCACGGGTGGCGATCAAGTCACGGAGGATTTCACCATCGACGGTCATACCGGCAAGAAAGTCACGGGTAACAACCTCAATATCGCGGATGCAACCTTCGCTTCGTGGGCCGAGTCTGAGTTTATCGACATCCTCATGCAGGTCTATGGCGATGACGGCTTGTTCAACGCGCAAGGTCAGCCGCGCAACTTCAATTTCCTCACTGGTACACTACCCGAACTGGCGGCTCCCGTCGGAGGCCAGATCCCGGTGGAGGCGAAGAACAAGAAGTGGAACTGGGTGCTGTTCCGCATCCCCAACGGCGTACGGGCTTCCGATGGCACGCGGTTCGTAGGGTCCATCCCGGCAAACGCGCAAGGTGCCACCGCAAAAGGCGGCGTGAACGACGGAACAATCCGCGTCGAGGGCGTACCGAACTTCATTGTCCGGGTGATCGCATTCGGCGAGGAGGGTGCTTTTGGTGATCCGACCGATATCAACAAGTTCTTCCCGGCCGAGACCTGCGATCCCGAGCCCGAAACGAACCTGGCTGGGATTGATTTCGCCGCCGGCACGACCAACCACGTGCAAGTGATCAACGACGGTGACCAAACGGTGACGTTCGAATCCAGCGTCGGCCCAACCGGCGACAAGCGCCACGCTGTAGTTCCGAGTGGCACCTTCCTCAACTTCGGCATCACCGAGAACTACCTGGGCAAGCCATGCAACAGTCCGCGTACCGTCAAGGTTTGCGTGGACTTCTATGATGACCCGGCCTTTGCGGGTCTCGCCGTTCGCTTCGGGCCGGAGGCCTATGCCACCGATGACAAGGGCGGCATCGCCATCTACCCCGCAGCCTCGCGACAGATGCTTGCGGGCACCGACAAGTGGATTCGTCGTTCCTGGACGGTGCCTGCCGTCAACCTCAAGGGTGTCAACGCAGGTACTCTGACCGCCGGGCCACGCTTCGCGTCCCAGGGCGGCCGTGTGGCGGTGTCGCGCATCGAGATCGCCGTCCTCCGCGTCGGCGATCATCCACTGGCCGGGTTCGACCCGCTCGCCGAGTGCTACTCGGACCCGAACATCTGTACGGACGCGTACGGCAGCTTTGCTGAACTCGATCTCGGCAAGGACGTGAAGAATGGGCTCGACGTCGGCACCAGCGCCGGCGACCAGGAAATGATCATCGCCGAGGCGGGTCCATCCGGTGATCGGCGCCAGGCGATTCGGCCTGCGCGGGAAGACGGGACACCGGGGTATGCGCATCAATACCTGCAATTCGCCATCCTGAACGAGGCCCTCGGCCCTAATACGCAACCGCCCGCCCACCTCGCCATGTGCATCACCTATTACGATGATCCGGCGCTGATCGGCGCTCAGTTCAGGCCCGAGGTGTACCAGACTGAAAAGAACGGTGTACAAACGCTTGCGTTTACGGATAACACTTGGCTGGTCACGCTGGAAGGCACCGACAGGTGGCGGACGGCCTACTGGGAAATCCCAGACATCAAGTTTATCGGCGTCAACCAGAAGCCCCAGGCTGCGGCGCGCATTTTCGCTTCCAGCAAGATCTTCGTCACCGCGGTCAGGTACGCTGTGATCCGCCCCTGCGGCCCGAGGGCGGGGGTCAACCTCCTAGAGAGCTGCAACCCTGCCGTACAACAACCAGGAAGCAAGATCTGGGAGTTTCAGGCCGACAACAACATTCGCTCAACCCCGGCCATTGGGACCGACGGCACCATATACTTTAACGACATAACTGGATATCTCTACGCTTTGAATTCCGACGGCACCCAAAAGTGGAAATCGCCGATTGACTACGGAGGTACCGGCAGCTATGGGACGTCTCCAGCTATTGGGGTTGATGGGACAGTCTATGTGGGAGCCGGTAAACGAATGTTCGCGTTCAAGGCGGACGGGACACAAAAGTGGATACTGCCAACGCCCGCCGGCCTTTTGTCATCGCCGGCGATTGGCTCAGATGGCACCATCTATTTTGGATTGTCCAATTATACGAATCTCTTCTTTGCGGTTAATCCTGATGGCACGAAAAAGTGGGCTTTTGTGGCTGGGAGCCGGGTATTCTCATCCCCTGCTATCGGAGCAGATGGCTCAATTTACTTTGGCACATTGGACAGCAAGACCCTCTTTGCACTATCGCCCAATGGCACAAAGAAATGGGAATTGCCTATCGGCAATACTTACTCTTCACCAGCGATTGGAGCGGACGGCATTATCTATATCGGTGATAATGATGGCAAGCTTTACGCGATAAAGTCCGATGGCACGAAGCAGTGGGAATTTCAAGCAGGCGACTCTATTGGCTCAGCGCCCGCGATTGGAAAGGATGGCACGATTTACTTTGGTTCGTGGAATAGCAATTTCTATGCCCTAAACCCTGACAAGTCGCTGAAGTGGAAGTACGTTGGAAGTGAGAGATTCTTTGGTTCTTGCCCTGCGATTTCGGATCAGGGTACAGTTTACTTCCAGGACGACCGAAACAAGCTTTATGCTTTTGGCCCTGATGGCACTAAGCGGTGGGAGTTCGAAACAAGAGGAGAATACCTTCTGGAGTTGCGTGCTGGTCCAACAATCGCAAAGAACGGAACGGTGTACATTGGGGCTAATGATTCTAAGCTGTACGCCATTAAGGGAGACGGCGGACCCGCCGACAGTCCCTGGCCAGTGTTCCGGCGGGATGCGCGCCATACGGCGAGAGCGAGAGTAGTGGCAGGACCCCAAAACGTAAACGCCCATCAAGGAAGCAGTGTGACTTTTCACGTCGAAACAACAGAAACACAGCCGATCAGCTTCCAGTGGTTGTTCAATGGAGCACACTTGCCTGGCGCTACTAACGTCTCATTGACGTTAAACAATATCACGACTGGTCAAGAAGGCATTTACGCGGTAGTGGTGACCCAGGATGGGTTGAGCCAAACGCTTTCTTTAATGACGCTCACTGTTGACGCTGCGTTCACCAAGATTACGGCTGGCAGTATTGTTAACGAAGCTGGAGGCTCTATTGGCTGTGCTTGGGGAGACTATGACAATGACGGTTTTCTCGATTTGGTCGTCGCCAATGGCAATGTGGCTAGTCAGAACGAGTTTCTATACCACAATAAGGGAAATGGCACGTTTGACAAAGTGACCACGGGGCCTGTTGTGAATGCTGGTGGAGTCTCGACATCACCGGCTTGGGCCGATTATGACAACAACGGCACGTTGGATCTCTTCATCGCCAACTGGTCCAATGAACCTCAGTTTTCTCAGTTTCTGTTCCAGAATCTAGGCGACGGGGTATTTGTGCGCGTTACCAACGTGATAAGCGCGGTTGACCTTTCTCACGGGTGCGCTTGGGCAGACTATGATGGCGACGGGAACCTCGACCTGTTCATTGCCAACAACAACACGAATGGTAATTTTCTCTATCATGGCAACGGTGATGGCACTTTCGAGCGCGTGACGACAGGCACCATCGTAACAGATCGGTCGTCGGGCTCGTCAGATGGCGTTTGGGGAGACTACAACAATGATGGCCGCCCCGATCTGTTTCTGACGAATCTCGGGGGCAACAACGCTCTTTACAGAAATGAGGGAAACGGTGCTTTTACGCGAATAACCGCCGGCCTCATTGTCAACGACGGCTCGGCCAATGGCGCGGCGTGGGGGGATTACGATAATGACGGGAACCTCGACTTGGTCACAACCGGTGCCGGGGAAGCCCGCCTGTACCATAACAACGGCTTTGGGGGCTTCACAAAGACAGTCATGACAAATCCAGGAACGGAGTTGGCAGCCTGCGCTTGGGGCGATTACGACAATGATGGTTTCCTTGACCTATTTGTGACGGACAGATTGGGACACAACAACATCATGTACCACAACAACGGAGATGGCACCTTCAACCAGGTTACATCCGGCAGCCCCGTGAACGACGGCGGTCACTCATGGAGTGCTGCTTTTGGGGATTATGACAACGACGGGTTTCTTGACCTATTTGTCTGTAATCGCGGCGGCGAGAATAACTTCCTGTATCGTAACAATGGCAACTCCAACCATTGGTTCAAGGCGAACCTGATCGGAACGAGTTCGAATCGTTCGGCTATCGGGGCGAAGGTCAGGCTGAAGGCGGTTATTGGCGGCCGGGAATTGTGGCAATTGTGCGAGGTAGCAAGTGGCGGATCGTTCGGGCAGGCTTCGTTGAATATCCATTTCGGCCTTGGCAACGCTGCGAAGGTCGAAGCGCTACGGATCGAGTGGCCTTCGGGGATCGTACAGGAAATGGGAGGTTTGGCGGTGGACCAATTCGTAACCATTGCCGAGCCTCCGGTATTGAAGGTTGGTGAAGGTGCTACGGCGACCGGGTTTGAGATGATACTGACAAGCCGTGGCGGCTTCACCTACGAGATTCAATCTTCAACGGACCTCGTGAACTGGAGCTTCTGGAAGACCATCAGCAAAGTCAACGGATCGGTTCAAGTCGTGGACACCCAGTCGCCACTTCCAGCCACACGGTTTTTCCGGGTCCGTCCCCAGTGATAGTTTCAGGGGTCTTGCTTGAAAGACGCCCCGGAGAATGGTATGCGTCCGGCCAACGGGGCACGCGACGCACTGGGCTTGCCGGTCCGGTGCACTCCCTGACTGGTTTCTCGGCTGTCGGCGTCGATCATCCGCCGTGTCGTATCCGCTCTGTACTCACTGACCTGGGGCCAGGACGGGCCGGAACCCGAAGCCGCTGCTCGCGCTGTCCGGCCAGTGGTTGTAACGGTTCGCCGATCGGCAGTCGAACCCGTAGCGATACCAACCGCCTCCGCGAAGCACGCGGTTCGCGCCCGTAGCGGGACCACGGGGGTCAGTCACACTCCCGCCCGGATAGTCGCCATACCAGTCCGAACACCATTCGTACACGTTCCCGGGCATGTCATACAAGCCCCAAGCGTTGGCAGGGTAGGAACCTACCTTGGTGGTCCTTCCTAAATTGGGTCCTTTGGCAGCCCCACCATACGGAAAGTCCCCATTAAAATTAGCTTGAGCCGAGCTGAGGCTGTTCCCATAGGCCGTTGCAGTTGTCGTCCCCGCCCGGCACGCATATTCCCACTCTGCCTCTGTCGGTAGTCGGTACACGTACCCTGCTGGCAATCGTCCCGCAGCCCGCTCAAGCACGGTCATTTTGGCACAATAGTTAGTGGCATCAATCCAACTGACTACCTCCACCGGGCGTTCGGTATCTCCCTTGAAATAGCTCGGATTGGTGCCCATCACCCCCAGATATTCCTCTTGGGTCGTCTCGTACCTGCTCATCCAAAAGCCCTTGCTGATCGTCACCCGTGTCTGCGGGTCTTCATCGGACTTTCGATCCTGTTCGGTCACGGAACTTCCCATGGTAAAGGTGCCCGACTGAATCCAGGCAAACTTGTTCGTGTCGGGCGTTGGTGGCGCTGTTGGGTGGTCTTGTTTCTGCGCGACCGCCCGGTAGAACCGCTGGACACCCTGTGGCGAAATAGTGTCGTAGAAAATGAAAGGAGTGCCGGGCAAGACGATGTTGGTCAGAGCCACCCAAGTATTCGTGTCCCCAAAGGCGTTGACCCATTGCACTTGGTTGGTGGAGCCCACCTCCCCATAGATCGTCAGTTGCGACACCATCTTTATGGAAAGCGTGCTCATCACCAGGTCCGGTGGGGCGATCAGGACCTCCGGCGCGGTGGCGTATCCGCTCCCGGCATTTTCCACGATCACCTTCTCCACGGTTCCGTTCAGGACGGTCGCTTTTGCGGTCGCGCTGCTCCCGCCCCCGCCAACAATCGTAACCCCGGGGGCCGTGCCGTAACCCGCCCCGCCATCCGTAACCGTGATGGCCACCACAAACCCCTTCACCACCGTCGCCTCTGCCGTCGCCGTCCGTTGGGCCTGTGCCGCCGCGCAGAGCAGCAGCCCGAAGCCCAACGCGATCACCGTCAAACCACTCGCAGGCAGCGAGGACCATCTAATCCGCCGACTGGTGCTCATCAGTATGCCTTCCTTTGGCGCTCTTGTGTTGAGTCAAGAACTCGATAGAAATGGCGACCCTAACGGGATTCGAACCCGTGCACCCGCCGTGAAAGGGCGGTGTCCTAGGCCTCTAGACGATAGGGTCGTCCAAGAAGGGTTGGAATATACGCGTGCAGACCCCGTTGTCACGCGTAAAAGAAAAACATGGCCAGCCCCAACCTGCCCCCCACCCAGAAGATGTTGACTTGGATCAAGTAATCCCGCCCTGCCATGGTTTACGTCTAACGGAAAGATGACAGAGCAGATTTGGACCAGCCGTCGCCGCGTGGAGACGGCGTTGAGCCATCGGGAACCGGATCGCGTCCCCTACGATCTGGGAGGCACCATTCTCACGGGCATCCACCACCAAGCCTATCGCCGGCTCCGAAGCCACCTGGGACTCCCGCAGGTGGAGATCGAAATCGAAGATCCCATCCAGCAACTGGCCCTGGTGCACGAGGATGTGAAGCGACGTCTCAACGTCGATGTTTACGGACTCAACCCCGGTCCCGCCAGCGGCGGGGCTCCGCGCCCGCCCTGGAGCGAGGCCGGCTACGACAAGATTCTGGATGAATGGGGCATTGAATGGTGGAAACCCCAGGACGGAGGGTTCTACTACGATATGCGGCGCCATCCTCTCGCCCACGTCAACACGATCCAGGGCCTCGCCAAATACCGCTTTCCGGACCCGCTCGATCCTGGCCGCTATACCGGCATGGCCGAGAAGGCCAACGAGTTGCTCAACGAGCGGCAGGTCGCGTATGTGCTTGGGCGCAATGCTCCCGGCATCTTCGAGATCGCTCTCTGGACCCGCGGTTTCGAGAACTTCTTCACGGACATGCTGACCAATCAGCCGTTTGCCGAGGCGCTGATGGACGCCATCTGCGAGGTCAAGATGAAGTACTGGGCGCGAGCGCTCGAACTGGTGGGCAAGAACGTCATGATCGTCTCCGAGGCCGACGACTTGGCCAGCCAGGACCGGTGTCTGTGCAGCCCCGCGATCTATCGAAAGCTCATCAAACCCCGCCACACCAGGCTCTTTGCCTTCATCCGCAAACACGCCCAAGTGCCCGTAAGAATCTTCTACCACTCGTGCGGCGCTGTCTCAGGCCTGGTCCCCGACCTGATCGAGTCGGGCATCGATATCCTCAACCCGGTACAGGTCAGCGCGGCGGGCATGGACACGCGGGAGCTGAAGCAGCGTTTTGGCAGAGAGATCACCTTCTACGGTGGCGGCGTCGATACCCAGCGTGTTTTGCCCCGGTGTAGTCCAGCCGAAGTGAGGGACGAGGTGAGGCGGCGAATCGACGATCTGGCCCCGGGCGGCGGGTTCATATTCAATACGGTGCACAATATCCAGGCCGATGTGCCTCCCGAGAACATCATGGCGATGTGGATGGCCCTTCAGGAGTACGGCATCTATCGCCACCATGATTAAAGCTTTTCTGCTGTCCGCCGATAGAGAGGTGTCGAAAGACGAGGCGGTTGGCAGCCTGCCTAAGGCCAACAGGGACAACGGTGAACGCCCGAACTAAATGTTCACCAAGCGACAAGGATGTCGCGATTGAAAAACC